>Ga0265780_10000206_pt1 | contig 95739 bp, 78 predicted proteins | sample P1T30metagenome_FD_192432 | JGI IMG/M metagenome (GOLD analysis project Ga0265780, IMG submission 192432) | Plant litter microbial communities from East Loma Ridge, Irvine, California - P1 T30 | ecosystem: Environmental > Terrestrial > Plant litter > Unclassified | place: USA: California...
TTGCGCAGGTAGTTTTACCGTTGGTGCCGGTCACGCCCACCAGCTTGAGCTGGCGCGACGGATGGCCGTAGAACGCGCTGGCAATCGGCCCGAGCGCGGCGGCCGAGTCAGCCACCTGCACGTAGGTCGTGGCGGGGTTTAGCTCGGCGGGGAGTTCCTCGCACACGATTACGGCCGCGCCCTGGCTCACGGCTTTGTCGATGAACTTGTGCCCATCAGTAGCAGTGCCGCGCAGGGCACAAAACAGCTGGCCTGGTCCCGCCTGCCGCGAGTCGAGCGTGAGGCCGCTAATGGGCACGTCGGGGTTGCCGTGCTGCGCGAGCACGTTCACCTCGGTGAGCAGGGAAAAGAGCGGTAGGTTCATGTTTTTAAGCTATCAGCTTTTAGCTGCTAGCCGTTAGCTTGCTTTACAAGCTGTTAGTTCTTTCTGACTTATTTAGGAATCGCGTCGGGGTTTGTCGGCAGGCTTGGCCTCGCCGCGCTGCGTGGTGCGGATATCGGCCGGCGGAGTTTTGCGGGGCTTGGAAGCCGGCTTTTTGGGTTCGTTTGATTTCGCGGGCTTGCCTTTGTCGGAGGCCGATTTAGCCGTATTTCTGGCACTACCCGTTTTTGCTTTATCGGAAGCCGACTTGCCAGTAGACTTATTTTTCTCCCCTGTTTTAGCTGGCTTCGCCGTTGCTTTGGCCGGCTTGGCATTGCGGCCGTCCATTTCGGCGGGTACGAGCAGGGTATTCTCGGCTATTTCGGTGTGCTCCGGCTCGGGCAGCGGCATGGGGGCGGCGGCCGTGGTGGCGGTGGGTAGCAGCGCTAAGCGCACCAGCGTACCGCGTTTCACGCGCTCGCCGGGGGCGATGGACTGCTCGCGCACGCGGCCGGTACCGCTGGTTTGCACGCGCAGGCCCCGATTTTCGAGCAGGAAAAGCGCGTCGCGCAAGGTCAGGCCGTGGGCGTCGGGCATGCGGCCGGCGCGGCTTACAGTCTTGTTGGGCGTTACCTCCACGTGGCGCGTCACCGAAGCGGTATCTACGGCGCGGGTGGCGCGTACCCACTCTTCGCCGCCGGTAGCCTGGGTACTGGCGGGCAGGCCAATGCGCTGGCACACCAGCGCTATTTCGTCTTGCACGCCGGCCCGTACCAGCGGCACGGGCGTACGGCGAGCGGGCACCCGCGCCAGCATGGGCCGCTGGCTGGCTTGGTCACGGGCCATGCACCGGTCGGCGATATCACGGAAAACCGGGGCCGCCACTTCGGCGCCCGACCAGCCGCCCTTGCTCGGCGAGTCAATCACCACGATGCAGCTGTACTTGGGCTTGTCGGCCGGAAAAAAGCCGCAGAAGCTGGTCGAATATGTTCTGGTATAACGGCCGTTTTTGAACTTCCAGGCCGTGCCGGTTTTGCCGGCAATGCTGTAGTCTTTGGGCCGAATGGCCCGCGCCGTACCGTTCACCACCACGCCCTCCATCATCGAGCGCAGCTTGCGCAGCGTCTCTTTCGAGCAGATTTTCTCGTTCAGCACCGGGGCCTCGAACTGCTCCAAAACCTGGTCGGCCTGCTTGATTTCCTTAACGATAATGGGCTGCACTTTCACGCCATCATTCGCTACGGCGTTGTAGAAAGCCAGCGTTTGCAGGGGCGCAATTTTCAGCTCGTAGCCGATGCACATCGTGGTGAGTGAAGTGCGGCTCCAAGTGCGGTCTTTGGGGTCTTTGATGTAGGGCAGCGCCTCGCCGGCCATCTGGAAGCCCAGCGGCTTGGGCAGGCCAAACTTCTTGAGGTAATCGGTGTAGGCCGACGGGTTGCCGCTGAAATACTCGTTTATAAGCTTGGCCACGCCGATGTTCGACGACTTCTCGAACACCTGCTGTACCGTCACGCGGCCGTAGCCGTGGGTGTCCGTTTTCACGGCCCCGCCAATGAGCATACGGCCGTTGCCGGTGTCCACGATGTCGTCGAGCTGAATTTCAGGATGCGCTTCTAGCAGCGCCATCATCGAGGCCAGCTTGAACGTCGAGCCCGGCTCGGTGCGGCCCTGGTCGGCAAAAGCGTAGTTGTAATCCTCCTTGTAGGTGCCGTCGCTGGCCTTGCCCAAGTTAGCCACCGCCTTGATTTCGCCGGTCTGCACCTCCATCAAAATGGCGCAGCCGTACTGTGCATCATTAGATACGAGCGCTTTGTACAGCGCATCTTCGGCGCCATCCTGCAAGTTGATGTCGAGCGTCGTCTTAATATCATAGCCCGGCTGGGGCTTGATTTCGGACCCATCGTACACCGGCTTCATGCCGCCCGGCACGCGCTCGTAGAGCGCTTCGCCAGGCCGGCCGGCCAGCTTTTGCTGAAAGGTAAATTCCAGCCCCGCGCCGTTGTTGTCTTCATTTACGAAGCCCACCGTGCGCTGCGCCAGCCCGCCAAACGGCCGGAAACGTTTGTCGACCTTCTCAAAAATAACGCCGCCCTTGCGCTTGGCCCGGAAGATGGGCCAGCTAGCAAACTCCTTCTTTTCCTGAAAGTTAATCTGCCGCGAATTCAGCCGGATGTAGCGCACGGCCGGCTCTTTGGCGTTGTAGGCATTAAGAAGTTTGACCTTGTACTCCTCTTTACTACGGTCGCCAAAAAAGTGCGCTAGGTTACCTGCCAGCGAGTCTACGCCGCTCTTGAACATTGCCTTATCGACCACGCCGGGGTCCCAGGCCACCCGATAGAAGGGCAGCGAAGTCGCCATGATGCTTTTGCCATCATTGGCGAAAATGTTGCCCCGCGTGGCGGGCACCGCCTGGTAGGTAATGCGGCGCTCCTGCTCCAAAGCACGCCATTTGGCGCCCTCCTGGTACTGGATGTGCGAGATTTTCCAGGCAATGGCTCCCGAGAAAATGGCCACGCCCAGAAATGCCAGTCGCACCCGCGTGACGATGGATTTCTTAACGCTTCCTTTCATGGGTTGCAGGCTTTTTAGAATTGGTAGGCGCTGATGCTGACTTAGTTCGGGTGGCGCGCTTGGGTTCCTTCTTGTTTTGTACCGGCTTAGACTTTTTTAAACTCTTTGCGGGAACAGTAGCCGAATGCCGAGCGGCCAGCTCTACCGGCTTGCTCGAATTAGCGGCCTCATTATCAATATCTTCTTCCAAGCCCGGCGGCGGCGGCCCTACTTCGTGCACATCCTTATCGGCAGCGCTGGCATTGGTAGCCTGCTGCCGAATGCGGCCCCGCAACGAGTCGGCGCGCTGGGCGGATAGTGAGTCGCGTAGCGCACGAGCGGCCAGCGTATCGGCCGTGAGCACAGGCATGGTTTCAAGCTCGGCTTCGTCGAGGCGGCCGGCTGGTACTACAATACGGAAGGGCGGCGACGAGCTTTCAATCAGGCCGATGGCGGCCACTTTGCGGGCTACTTCGCTCTGCTTACTGGCTTCCATGTAGTCGGATGACAGCGTGGTATAATCAGCGCGCAAGTCCTCGGTTTCCAGCTTGAGGCGCTGGATATTGCGGTTCATGCGGTTGCCATAGTGCGTATTGCCGATGTAAAGCAGCGTGAGCAGCATTACAAATAGCAGCTTGGGCAAGTACCTGACGGGCAGGCCTTCCTCGAACAAGCTATCGAGCCCAGTGAAGCGGTCGAGCAGCGAAAACAGGCTCCACGTCGAGCCCGGCGAGGACAGCGGCTGCCCATCGTCGTAGGGTTCGGGCGCGGGCTTGCGGCGCGGCGCGGCGGCCGGCTTCGGAGCAGCGGCGGGCGTGGGCGCAGGGGCCACTGGCGTAGGAGGCGCGGGGGCCGCAGCAGCGGGCACCTCCTCGGGTGCGGGAGGCGGCGGGGGCGCAACGGGCCGGGCTACATTACCGCGGGGCGGCGGGCCGGAAGTGGGGCGGAGCGTATTGGCGGCCATGAGCTTACGCGAGAATGGAGGTGCGAACGCCGATACGCAGCTTGGCGCTACGGGCCCGGCTATTGAGGGCAATTTCGTCGGCCGAGGCTTCGACTGGCTTGCGCGTGAGTGCCTCGAAAGGCAGACTGGTGCGGCCAAATAAGTCCTTTTCGGCCTGCCCAAAAAACTTGCCCTGACTCAGAAAATTCTTCACCAGCCGGTCTTCCAGCGAGTGGTAGCTCATCACGACCAGCCGGCCGCCGGGGCGCAGTACCTGGGCCGTTTGCACCAGCATTTCCTGCAAGGCCGTCAGCTCATCGTTTACCTCAATGCGCAGCGCCTGAAATACTTGCGCCAAATACTTATTCTCTTTGCCCCGCGCCACTACGGGCTGAATGGCCTGTTTTAGCTCCTGAATGGTGCGCAACGGGCGCTGCCGCCGCGCCTGCACTACTGTGGCGGCCAGGGTGCGGGCGTTGGTCACCTCGCCATACATGCCAAAAATGCGGTGCAGCGCGGCCTCTTCGTAGTCGTTGAGCACGTCGGCGGCGGTGGGCGCGGTGGCATCCTCGGGGTTCATGCGCATATCGAGCGGCCCGTCAAAACGGGTGCTGAAACCTCGGTCGGCCGTGTCGAACTGGTGCGACGATACGCCCAAATCGGCCAGTAGGCCATCTACGGGCAGGGCATCGAGCTGGTCTAGCTCGGCGGTGAGGTGCCGAAAATTGGCCCGCACGAAGGTGAACTGCGGCCGGGCCAGCGCCTGCGCTTCGCGCTCAGCGGCATCGTCTTGGTCGAAGCTATATAAGTGGCCGTCAGCCAAGTACTCAAGAATACGTGCCGAATGGCCGCCGCCGCCGAAGGTAACATCGACGTAGCGGCCGCCGGGCTGAAGGTCGAGCGCGGCGAGGCACTCGGCCAGCATTACGGGGCGGTGGTAGGCGGTATCGTTGGGGCGGGCGGCGAGCTGGCTCATGGGGCGGCGGGGGCCGGCGCGCCCGGCGTGTCGGGTGAAACGGAAAGAAACTTCTGCGCTAGCTTCGAGAAAGCGGCCGAGTCTTTAATCAGGTAGTCGTCGTAGCGGTCGGGGTTCCAGATTTCGCAGCGGTTGCCGATGCCCACAATGATGGCATCTTTCTCCAGACCGGCGTAGCGGCGCATGGTACTCGGCAGCAAAAACCGGCCGATACTATCCAACTCTACATCGGTCATGCCCCGCATAAAATTGCGCTGGAACTGCCGGTACTCTTCGTTGAACTCATCCAACGCAGTCACCTTGGCCTGAATGACATCCCAGGCCGCGCGCGGGTATAGCACCAAGCAGGGCTCGAGGCCACGCACCAGCACCAGCTGGTTGGCGTAGGCGTCGGGCAGGGCGGCTTTCACCTTCGCCGGCAGCACAAGCCGCCCCTTGGGGTCGAGCTTGCAGTCGTATTCGCCGGTGAGAGAGGTAGCCATAGGAAGGAAAGGAAGCGACCGGTCAGGACGCGGGCTGAATAACAAAAGTACGGTTGCTTTTAAAAAGGCCACCACTTTCTACCACTTCTTACCACGTTCTTACCCCCAGCCCGAAATGGCTCTACCAAGCTAAAAATGCACTTTTAACATAAAATGCAACGTTGTTGCTCAGCCAAAAGCCTTATTCTGCCAGAGGTAGCGGCGCGATTTGGGCAACTGCGCAAAAATAATTCGGGCGTTTTCAAAGCGAAACTATGTTGCATTTATCATTTAAAAACGCTGATACCACATGCTTTCTGATTCCGTACTTATACTTGCTTTATGAATCTTTCCCGCCCTTTTCCTTATGTGCTGGCCTTGGTTGGCGCCTTGCTCAGCTTGCCCACGCTGGCCCAAAAAGCCGCCAATCCGGCCAAGCCCCAGACGATACTTTTTGTGGGCAACAGCTTCTTTCACGGCGCCTTTCAGCCGGTGCTGAGCTACAACAAAGAGAACGTTACCGACGAGAACTATAAGCCCAACCGCGCTGGGCAGCGCCGCCGCCAGTACGAGCACGAGGAAGGCCCGTGGGGCGGTATTCCGGGCATCTTCAAGAAGCTTACCGACGAGGCGGGTTTGCACTATGAGGTGCACCTTGAGGCCATCAGCGGGCAGACCTTAAAGTTTCATTATGACAGCGCGCTGGCCGTGATTCAGCAGCCGAAGTGGGATAAAGTGGTGCTGCACGACTACAGCACCGGCCCGGTACCCACGCGCCACGGCGGCCAGCCGGCGCGCTTCTACGAGTACGCCACACGGCTTGAGCAAGCCGTGCACACCGCCAACCCCGCCGCCCAAGTGTACCTATATCAGACGTGGGCGCGGGCCGACCTCACCTATCCCGCCGACAAAGGCTACAGCGGCCTGCCGCTCGACTCGATGACCCATGACTTGCACGCGGCCTATTACCAGGAAGCGGCCCAAAATGGCCACTTTGCGGGCGTAGCCCCGGCCGGCGATGCCTGGCTGCGCGCCGTGCGAACCGGCGTGGCTGACGCTAATCCCTACGACGGCCTCGACGTGGGCAAAATAGACCTTTGGGGCCGCGACCACTACCACCCCAGCAGCTACGGCGCCTACCTGAACGCCTGCGTGCTGGTCGCCGAAATCACGGGCTACGACCCGCGCCGGCTGGGTGCGCAGGAGCAAGCGGCCATGGCGCTGGGCATCGCGCCGCCCGTGGCCGTGCAGCTCCAGCGGCTGGCGTATGAGCAGGTGCGAGCGGGCAAGGTACCGGGCAGCAAAGCAAGAAAGACGCCTGCAAGCAACAGAAAATAGCAGTCTATGCTAATGCTGTCATTGCGAGCGCAGCGAAGCAATCGCACCAGAACGGCGCGGCTGAACAGGTGCGATTGCTTCGCTGTGCTCGCAAGGAAAGCCGGAGCCGACTGAATAGTACACCTTTGCCGCTGTATTCTGCACTGCGCAAGCAGCCAAAAGGTCGTACTTTTGTAAGCAAGATGCCACGCCCCCTCCCCCACCGTCTGCTGAGCGCCTTACTGGCGCTGCTGGTGCTCGCCACCTCGGTGGGGCTCACAGCCGAGCGCCATCGGTGCCGCATCAGTGGGCGCAGTAGCATCACGCTGAGTTTGCCGGGCCTCACGCAGCCCGACGATGCGAAGACGGACGCGGGCAAGCCGGGCCGCCCCTGCGGCAAGCGCCGCACCAACGGCTGCTGCGATGTAAGCCACGCGCACCACAAGCTCAACGCCCAAAGCGCGGACCACGGCGTAGCCAACTGGCTACCCGATGCGCCGCACTTTTTGCCCCCGGCCCTGCTGCCGGCGCCCGTGTGGGCCGGGCTGCCCAGCGGGGCCCCGCTGGCCGCCGCCGTAGCCATTGGCACGGCCGCCAATTCGTCGCCGCCCGGCGTGCCCAGGGCGGGGCGGGTGTTGCTCACGCTCGTTTGTACGCTCGTCGTTTAGTCGATTTCTGAAAGAAGGCAAATCCAGCTGGACTGGGATGGCCGTTTATTTTCTAGAAATCACTAATTTGCGACGTATATGCTAGCTATCAGCGGATTGTTTCCGCGTTTCTTACTGCTTTCCTTTTGCGGCTTGCCGCTATTGGCCCAGGCCCAAAGCGGGGCGGCCGTGCGCGGTGAAGTCCGCGAAACGGGTAGCGCGGCCGGGCTACTGCCCGGCGCCGTGGTGCGCTGGCTGCTGCCGGTTGGGGCCACCGGCCCCACCACCACCACCGATGCGACGGGCACCTTCGTGTTGCCTTTTCCGGCGCAAGCCAGCCACCGCCTTATCGTCAGCGCCGTGGGCTACTCGGCCGATACCGTGGCCGTGCCCGCCAATACCACCGCGCCCTACTTGCGGGTGAATCTGCGGGGTGGCGCGGCGCTGGGTGAGGTCACCGTGACCGGCCGCACCACCGCCTACTCGGCCAAGGCGGTGGGCAACATGCAGACCATTAGCTCCCGCGACCTCACCAAATCGGCGTGCTGCAACCTGGCCGAAAGCTTCGAGACCAACGCCGCCGTGGAGGTGAGCACTGCCGACGCGGTGAGCGGAGCCAAGCAAATTCAACTGCTGGGTTTAGATGGCGCTTACTCCTTGTTAACCATTGATAACCAGCCGGCCTTGCGCGGGCTGTCGGCTCCGTACCGCCTGGGTTATCTGGCGGGGCCTTGGATTGGCTCGATTGATATTATCAAGGGCACCGGCTCGGTGGTGAATGGCTACGAAGGCATTTCGGGCCAGGTCAATATCCAACTCAAAGAGCCCGACAAAACCGACCAGCTGCTGCTCAACGCCTACGTAAACGACTTGGGCAAATTTGACCTGAACGCCATCGCGTCGCAGCGTTTCAACAAGAAGTGGAGCAACGTACTGCTGCTGCACAACGACCACCTCGGCAACCGCGTGGACCGCAACAACGACGGCTTTTTGGACTTGCCGCTGGCCACGCAGTTCAACGGCTACGATAAGGTGAAATACCTGTCGGGTAAGGGCTTGGTGCTCGAACTCGGCGTGGGCGCACTGCGCGAAACCCGGCAGGGCGGGCAAATGGGCTTCCGCGAAAGCGCCCCCGATGCCTACCGCACCGCTTACGGCACCACGCAGGCCACCACGCGCTACACGGCGCAGGCGCGCACGTCCTACACGTGGCCGGGGCGGCCATTTCAGAGCCTGGGCTTGCTGGTGAACGGCACCAGCCACGATTTTAACTCGACCTACTCCTTTAAGCAAGATTCTGGCCCGCGTGTGTATAACGGCCACCAGAATACCGGGCAGGCTACGCTGCTGTTTCAGAGCGTTATTCAGAATACTATGCACGTGTACCGGGCGGGTTTGAGCTTCTTGTACGACGACTACCGCGAGCACCTGGGCACCGGCCGCACCTACTCGACTGACACGCCCGCACTACTAGCGGCCCGCGAAAACCGCGCCCGCACCGAGCGCGTGCCCGGCGCATTTGCCGAGTACACCTACAACAACTCGCGCAACCTGACGGCCGTGCTCGGCCTGCGCACCGACTACCACAACCTCTACGGCTGGCAGGTCACGCCGCGCTTCAACCTGAAGTACGACCTACGGCCCGCTACGGCGCTGCGCCTGTCGGCCGGGCGCGGCCTGCGCGTGCCCAACCCCATTGCCGACAACGCGGCCATGCTGGCCAGCGCCCGCGAGTTTTACATCGCCTCCAAGCTACTGCCCGAGACGGCCTGGAATTTGGGTGGCTCGTTCACGCAGTATTTCCAGCTGCTGGGGCGGCAGGCCACGTTTGTGGCTGATTATTACCACACCATCTTCCAGAATCAATTGGTGGCGGACATGTACACCAGCCCGCAGTACATCATTCTGGACAACCTGACGCCAGGGGCGCGCTCCTATGCCCGCAGCGCGCAGGCTGAGGTGCAGGCCGAGCCCGCCAAGGGCCTGCAAGTGAAAGCCGCCTACAAGTGGCTCGATGTGCAAAGCACCTACGCCGACCAGCTGCTGCCCAAGCCCCTGACGCCCCAAAATCGCGCCTTTTTGAATCTGGGCTACGCTTCGGCTTTTGACAAGTGGCGTGGTGATTTTACGGTGCAGTGGTACGGCGAGCGCCCGCTGGCCCACCTCCCCGCCGATGGCAGCAACATGGGCCATGCGCACGGCACCGGCACTTCGGGCCTCGAATACGCCCCGCGCTACGCTGCGCTCAATGCGCAGGTTACTCGTGCTTTCAAGCGCCTGGAAGTGTACGTAGGAGTCGAAAACCTTACCAATTACCGCCAACCCGACCCGATTCAGAACGCGGCCACGCCCTTCAGCGCGGGCTTCGACGCGGCTATGGTGTGGGGGCCGGTATACGGGCGCCTGACTTATGCGGGGCTGCGGTACCGCTTGGAATAAATGGCTGAACGGCTGAATTGTTGAATGGCTAAACTGGTTGTTCCACTAATTAAATAGTTCAGTTACGCAGCCATTCAACACTTTATCAATTCAACACTTTTTAATTAGATGAAAGCTTTTGCATTCTCCTTGCTCACTTTGCTGAGCATCAGCGGTTCGGCCGCCTTCGCCCAAACTGCTCCGGCAGCTACTGCCGCTACTACCGCCAAGACGAAAGGTGCCGAGCAGGTACAGTTCAAGACTTCGGCCGTGTGTGATATGTGCAAGTCGCGCCTCGAAAAGAGCCTAGCCTACGAAAAAGGTGTGCAGGCCGCGCATCTCGACGTGCCCAGCAAAATATTGACCGTGACCTACAACCCGGCCAAAACCACTCCCACTGCCCTGCGCACCGCCGTCCAGAAAACCGGCTATGACGCCGACCAAGCCACTGCCGACGCTCGCGCCTACGACCGCCTACCCGAGTGCTGCAAAAAGACGAACGAAACCCACTAGACCGCAGATTCAAACGGATTTTTAGGATTTAACGGATACGCTTGGCTGCGCCAAGCTGACTAATCGGGCGACATCCGAAACGACTTGTAAAATCAAAAGGGTCACCCAATTGGGTGGCCCTTTTGATTTTCGTGCGCAGAAATAAGCTAGGGTAGTCAGCTTGGCGCAGCCAAGCGTATCCGTTAAATCCTAAAATCCGTTTGAATCTGTGGTCAATTTGCGATCTTGGCCTTCCACAGGCGCCACCATGGTAGGTAGGGCTGGTCGTGGTGCTCGTAGTGGTAGCCGAAAAAATAGCAACTCACGAAGGCCCAAACGTGCAAGGGCCATTGGCGCTGGCTACGTGATTTGTGATGGTTGTCTTCTTCGTGCTCGCCGCGGTGCGGCAGATAGGTACCGAAGATAAATAGCTGGAGCGTGGCCAGCACGGCCGGTACCATCCAAAAAGCAATAACGTTAGCTTGCGGAAACCAGATTTTCAGCACGTTGTAGGTTATCGCCATCAGGGCTACTTGCCACCAGGTCACGTAGTTCCAGGCGAAGCGGAGGAGCCAGGGCAAGAAGCCAGGATGATTTTCGGGGTGAAAATCGGGGTCGTCGGAGGTGCCGACGTGGCGGTGGTGCGCGTGGTGCTTGGAGAGTTGGCCCGGAAACCAGTTGTAGGCAAACAGTAGCGTGGCTACCGTGCCGAGGGCATTATTTAGGCGCTTATTGGGGCTCACTACGCCGTGCATGGCGTCGTGGCCGGTTATATAAAGACCAGTATATAAGTGCGTTTGCAGCAGCAGCAGCAAGTACGGCGCGGGCGAGCACCAGTCGGGCTGATAGAATGCCAAAAGGTACGTCAGCAAGCCAGTCCACGCGCCGATAATTAGTCCGGCCGCGAGCACGCCTTTGCCAGCTAAGGGCTGAGGAGCCACTTTTACTTTCGGAACGGCCGTGCTAATCAGGTGCATACAACCTCCTTGCTTTACAGACGCGCCAACGCGTCGCGAACTTCCTCCATCAACCACATCGGCGTGCTAGTGGCTCCGCAGATGCCCACCGACTGCCCCGGTTCGAACCACGACGGGCTAATATCTTCGGTTTTGGAAATGAAATGCGTACGCGAGTTGATATCCTTACACACTTGGTACAGCACCTTGCCATTCGAGCTTTTGGTGCCCGACACAAACAACACTTGGTCAAACTGCGCTGCAAAGCGCCGCAAATCCAGGTCGCGGTTGCTCACCTGCCGGCAAATAGTATCGTGCGCGTTTACTTGGTAGCCGCGGCTCTCCAGCTCATTCTTAATGTTATAGAACGAGTTGGTACCCTTAGTAGTCTGGCTATACAGCGTGAGGCTGGGTGGTAGCTCGTGGTGCAGCAATTCCTCCAGGTTCTCAAATACGATAGCTTCGCCGTGCGTTTGGCCCAACAAGCCGCGCACCTCGGCGTGGCCATGCTTGCCGTAGATGTACAGCTTCTCGCGGCGGTCGAAGCTCGCTTTAATGCGGTTTTGCAGCTTGAGCACCACTGGGCAGCTTGCATCGATGAGTGTCAGGTTGTTTTCGAGCGCCTGCTGGTAGGTGCTTGGCGGCTCACCGTGCGCCCGGATGAGTACTGCTTCATCGCGCAAGGCGGCCAGCTGCTCGTAGTCGATAATGCGTAAGCCCTTGGCTTGCAGGCGCTGCACTTCCTCATCGTTGTGCACGATGTCGCCCAGGCAATAGAGGTAGCCTTGCTCATCGAGCAGGTCTTCGGCCATCTGAATGGCGTAGATAACGCCAAAGCAAAAGCCGGAGTTCGAGTCGATACGGACGCTAAGGTGCAAGCCTGACTGCATATCGTCCAACTAACTATAAAGGTGGGCTGAAGGTTGCCCTACGCCGCTAGTTATTAATTAAAAACAGGCTGAATCTCTAATAAGATTGGGGCAGCGGCGAGTTCGCAAGCTGAATTGGCCTGTTAGCTACTCTTCACCTGCGCTAATTGGTGGGCTTCGGCCTCCGACACGTGCTTGCGGCCTACCAAAAAGCCGCGTACCGTACGGAACGCCTCATCATCCAAGCCCGAGCGCGGGTGCTGTAGGGCAGCTCCAAGCAGGAAGCTTTTGTCTTCCTCTACGTGCTTGCTCAGCCCTAAAAAGGGCGGCAAATTACTCTCCACTGAAAAGCGCAAAAAGCGGATTTCAGCATTTGCCGGCTCCAGCGCCACGGCTTGCTCGAAGGTGCGGGCCGCCTGCTGCACATATGTAAGCTTATTGAGCATCGAGGCATCGCGGGCCTTAATAGCCTCTGAAGCAGCTTTGTATCCTAACACCAAAGCATTTTGGTCGTGGTAGTTATGCAGCAGGTCGTAAAACTTTTCGCCAGCTTCTTTGCTGGCAGCAGCCTGTTCGTAATGGCGGCGGAGGGTGGCGGGAGAATAAGAAGACATAGAGGATGGAAACGAAAAAACGGCTTGCACCGGGCACGCCAGGGCAGGTACTGCAAGGGCTAGTGCGACGCAAAAAGGGAGCTTTTTCATAGTGGTAAAGCTACGAACGAAGCTCTTTATGAGTTTTTAATGAAATAATTCAGCTAGAGAAAGAGCTGCTATTCGTTCGGGCTAACTAGACATAGGCGCTAGGTTTGTAGTTCGCGTTTGTTAGCAGATATCCGAATGCAGGAACACTATACCTGCGCGCTATTACTCAGCTATTTGAAATATCGTAAACTACACAACACGCAACCGATACCGTAGCCAGGTACCCAGCAGTAATAGCAGCTTAGTGTTGTCGGGCAAACGCACGCGCTCCGCCAGCACCTGGGCCGCTGGGGCCTGGCGCAGTTTGTAGAAAAGCTTCAGATAATACACATAAGCTAGGTACACGCCCATGCGCGATGCCCGCGGCAACTGCTGAATACCCACGTAGGCCGCCTCAAAGTCGGCCCGAATATCGGTCTCAATCTGGCGCTTGGCCTCGTTGTCGAACTGCTCGTAGCTCAATCCTGGAAAATAAACGCGCCCCCGGTCTTCGTAGTCGGAGCGGATATCGCGCAGAAAATTAACCTTTTGAAACGCCGCACCCAGCCGCCGCGCCGGCCCTTGCAGCTTGTCGAACAGCGCTGGCTGCTGGTGACAAAATACGCGCAAGCACATTAGTCCCACCACCTCAGCCGAGCCATAGATGTATTTCTCGTACAGCTCCTGGCGGTAGTTGCGGTCTTCCAGGTCCATTTCCATGCTGCGCAAAAAAGCATCAATGAACTCGTGGTCAATGCTATACTCATTTACTGCCCACTGAAAGGCGTGCAGCACCGGGTTCAGGCTAAAGCCCGCCGCGATGGCCTCGTAGGTATCGCGCTCAAAGGTGGTCAGCAATGCCGCCTTATCGTAGTCGTGGAAGGTGTCTACTATCTCGTCGGCCCAGCGCACGAAGCCATATACCGCGTATATAGCCCGGTGCAACTCCTTATCCAACGTGCGGATTCCCAAGGAAAAGGACGTGCTGTAGCGACGCGTGATAAGCTGCGCGCACGCAAGGCTAGTATCGGTAAATAGTTGCTGATGGTTCATTTAGTGCAAATCTGGCACAAATTCGTTATACTGATACGCTTCAGCTTTATTTCTGTTCCTTCAGCACCTCTTTCGCTACCACTGCTCCCGAAATAAGCGAGGGCGGCACGCCCGGACCCGGCACGGTAAGCTGCCCCGTGAAGTAGAGGTTACTCACCTTTTTACTTTTCAGCGTGGGCTTCAGGATAGCCGTCTGCTTCAGCGTATTAGCTAAGCCGTAGGCGTTGCCTTTAAATGAATGGTAGTCGGCCACGAAGTCGCGGTGAGCGTAGCTGCGCTTATACACTACATGCTCGCGGATGGAGTGACCGCAATGCTTTTCGAGGCGGTCCATCAGCATGTTATAGTATTTTTCACGGGTAGCCTCGGGGTCGTCAAGGTCGGGCGCTACCGGGATGAGCAGGAAGAGGTTTTCCTGGCCGGCGGGCGCTACCGTGGGGTCGGTTTTGCTAGGCACCGAGGCGTAGAACAACGGCCGGCTAGGCCACTGCGGCGCCTCGTAAATTTCGTGGGCATGCTGGCTGAAGTCTTCGTCAAAGAACAGATTATGATGCTGCAAATTATCGAGCCGGCGGTTCACACCCAGGTAGAATAGCAATGAAGACGGGGCCATCGTGCGCGAGTCCCAGTACTCGGGCGAGTAATGGCGATACTCGGGCGCCAGCACCTGCTGCTCGATATGATGGTAGTCAGCCCCGGCCACCACCGCATCGGCGGGCCAAAAGCCGCTGGCGGTACGCACACCAGTGGAGCGGCCGTTTTCGACCACTATCTCGCGCACCTCTTGGTTATATTCGATTTTGACGCCCAACTCTTCGGCCACGGCTACCATGCCGCGCACTATCTGGTGCATGCCACCCTTGGGGTACCAAGTGCCCAGCGCCAAGTCGGCGTAGTTCATGAGCGAATAGAGAGCAGGCGTATTCTCGGGCGTAGCCCCCAAAAACAAGACTGGAAACTCAATGAGCTTAAGCAGTTTGGGGTGGCTAAAGAATTTGCGGGCGTGCTTGGCCATACTTTGCAGCAGGTCGAGGCGCACGGCCCCTTTTACTATCTCCCAGTCGATAAACTCCGTAACCGAGCGGCTGGGCAGGTGCACAAATTTGTTGATACCCACCTCATACTTATACTTGGCTTGCGCCAAAAACGCATCGAGCCGCGCCGCGCTGCCGGGCTCCAGGCTTTCGAAGAGTTGCCGTAACTCGGTCATTTTGGCGGGGATGCCTACGGTATCGTTTTCCCCAAAAATAACTTGGTACGACGGGTCAAGACGCACCAGTTCGTAGTAGTCGGCTACCTTCTTACCAAACTTATTGAAGTACTGCTCAAACACGTCGGGCATCCAGTACCAGCTCGGGCCCATATCGAAGGTAAATCCCTGGGCTTCAAACACCCGCGCCCGTCCGCCCGGGCCGTCGTTCTTCTCCAGCAGCGTTACCTGCCACCCTGCCTGCGCCAGCGACGAAGCCGCTGATAAACCCGCAAAACCGGCTCCTATTACTACTGCTTGCATTTGTTAAGAAAGATGTAGCGCGAAGCTCTGCTTCGCGTTGCGTGCGCCGGGACTAGCCACCCCTTACGCAGAATGCGGGCTAGTGCCCACCCGCGAAGCAGAGCTTCGCGCTACGGAAAAAGCCGCGCCTTCCGAACTGGCGGAAGGCGCGGCTTTCTACAACGCAAAACGCGGCCGTAAGTTAATCCTGCTCGACCTCTTCGGTGAGCGTAGCACCGGCGCGGTCGGCCCCGGCTGGGGCATACACGCTCAAGGCAGCTTTTAGGTCCTTACGGGCAATGTGAATGCGGTTCTTCACGGTACCAATCGGAATTTGCAGCTTCTCAGCAATTTCCAAATACTTGTAGCCGATATAGTACATCATAAACGGCGTGCGGTAGTCGGAGCCCAGGCTGGCAATGGCCTCGTTGATGTCCCGCACCACAAAATCGGTGGTCGCCCCGTTGTGGGTGATGTAATTTTCGTCGGTGTTGAAGTACTGGAAATACTCAGTCGAATCGATGTTCGAACTGCGTTTAGTAATCTTGTTGTAATTGTTGATGAAGGTGTTGCGCATGATGGTGTACAACCATGCCTTCAAATTGGTACCAGCCTTAAACTTGTCCTTGTTAAGCAGCGCTTTGAGCAGAGTCTCCTGGACCAAGTCCTTCGCATCGTCGGCGTCGCGGGTGAGGTTCATCGCCACGGGGCGCAACGATGAGGATATTTTCTGCACTTGGGAAGTGAATTCCAGAGAAGTCATATTGTTGAAGGGTTCGTAGCAGAATCTTAAACAAAGGTAGACGACAAGTGAGAAAAACGGCTCAGTTCAGCTAGTTTTTTTCTATTACCTCGCCCTAACCGGCGTAATCCCACGGGCTTACGAACAGCGGGCGGCGACGGCTGTGCACCAGTGTTATTTTTCTACTAACTCTACTTCAACTAATTGATTTACAAAAGGAATTAAATCCCGGAATTCGTGTAGGCACGCCATTGGCAAGCAGCCTTCGGGCAGCGACTTGGCTTGCACGGCCAGCGAGCCAAACAGCAAAACCGTGGCTTCGGGGCAGTGCTGGCGCAGCTCGGCAGCGTAGGCCGTCACCTGCCCCCGATTTGGGGCCGTAGTAAGCACCGTGGCCAATACAGTAGGCCGAAAGGTCTTGGCAGCGGCTAGTACGTCGGGCAGCGGCAGGTTTGGCCCCAGGTACAGCACCTGGCGGCCACGGGCCCGCAGGGCGTAGTTCATGAAGAGCAGCGCTAGCTCGTGCCACTCGCCTTCGGGCAAGAAGAGCAGCCAGCGGGGCGTATCATCCTTGTTTAGTGGAATGAGCGGCAGCGCATCGGCCGACGCCATTAGCTCTTGGCGCAGCAATTGGGCCACCAGGCGCTCTTGGGCCACGCTCAGCGAGCCCTCTTTCCACGATACGCTCAGGCGCTGGAGCAGCGGGTAGCCCAGCCGCAGCAGCGTGTCTTCGGTACCCAGCTCGCCAATGGCTTCGTCAAAAAGGCGGTGCAGGCGCGGCTCGTCGAGGTCGAGGGTGGCGCCCAGCATCGCGTTGAGGCGAGCATCGTCGGCGGGCTGCACTTCGTTGCAGAGGGCCAGGGCGGCCGTCTGGCATTCTTCTTCGCTCAAGCGCACCACCTGCGAAATGCGTTGGCCACGCGAACACAGCGCCGCCACGTTCAGCAAGCGGCGCAGGTCGGCCTCACCATAGGTGCGGATATTAGTAGCAGTACGACTGGGACTCAACAGATTGTAGCGTTGCTCCCAGATGCGAATCGTATGAGCTTTGACTCCGGAGAGCTGCTCAAGGTCGCTGATAGAATAACGGGCCACGGTTTTGGAAGGTAACTAAACAGATAAAGCTTGTCTTGAAATACGCCATGCAAAGGCCGTCCAGGAAAAGACCAAAGAAATAGGTGATAGCTTATTGAATTGTGTACAATGCTTTCTACTTAATCCGCAAACCTACCAAATAGTTTGACGGAAACCGCACAACCGGCTATGCGCTGGGCTGCTGCTCGCGCCGGGCCGCCTGCTCCCGCGCCAAGCGCAGGTACTTGGGCGACACCCACAGCAGGCCAAACTCCTCGGAGTGGTCGCGGCCCTGGGTTTTGTGGTGCATTTTGTGGGCCATGTTGAGGGCCCGCAGGTATACATTATCCGTCTTTTTCCAGAAGGGTAAGCGGCCGTGAATCAGCCCGTCGTGCACGAAAAAGTACACCGTGCCGTAGGCCGCAATACCCACGCCCACCCAAAACCACCACCGCTGCCCATTGTCGCCGGTGATGAACAACACGGCTGAAATAGCGCCATAAATCGCAAAAAACCAGTCGTTTCGCTCAAAAGGCCGGGGGCTGGGCCGGATGTGGTGCGAGCGGTGCAATATCCACAGTGGCCCATGCTGCACGTATTTGTGCATAAACCACGCCCAGAACTCCATGAAGGCGAACGTACCAAGCGTAATAAGAATAACGGCAAAAACAGGCATAATCAAAGAAGTGTGGCCTAAGCAGTAGCTTGTGCGGCGAAGGGCCAGGAGTAACCCTCACACGCACAAGCCAAAGCTTACACTACAGAAACTACCACTCCACCCGGTCTTTGTTTAAAAACCCGGCAATACCGCGGCGGTAATCGTCGGTAGCCCGCGCGTCGGCGTTGCGCTCGGCGGCGTAGCGGAGGCCTTCTTCGAGGCTCAGGGCTGGTAATTGGGCGATGAGCTCCTTGGTCATCTCCATGCTGCTGCCCGAGTTTTCGCGGGCTAAGCGCAGCGCATACTCGCGCACCGTATCGGCCAGCTCTTCTTGCTCGACCAAGAAGGTAACAAGGCCGTAGTCAAGGGCTTGCTGGGCCGTGAAGATGTCGCCGCTCAGCAGTAGCTGCTTGGTGCGGGCTTCGCCGAGACGACGTACCAGGAACACGCTTACGATGGCGGGCAGGAAGCCCAGCTTTACTTCGGTGAAGCCGAATTTGGCTTCGGGCACGGCAAAGGTGAAGTCGCAGAGCGCGGCCAGGCCGCAGCCGCCGGCCAGCGCGTGGCCTTGCACCTGGCCAATAACGACTTTTTTGAGGGTATATATCTGGTGGAATAGTTGCATGAGGTGCGTGCTGTCGGCCAGGTTTTCCTGGTACGTATTGGCTTGCAGCTCTTGCAGATACTTCATATCAGCCCCGGCGCAGAATACGTCGCCGCTGGCGCGCAGGACAATGATTTTTACGTCCTCGTCAGCTTCGGCAGCCTCAAACGCCTGCTTTAGCTCGGTTACTACGTCAGCGCTGAGGGCGTTGCGCTTGGCGGGGCGATTGATGGTGATATAGGCCAAGCGGCCTTCTACTTCGTATTGCAGAAAGCGGAGGGCTAGTAGCTCTTGGGTCGGATAATGTTCCATAACTATAAATACGGTAAAAGGTAATAAGCAGATGGTTGGGCGCAACGCCAGCCATGCGCAATATACTTGCCAGGACCTATTAAGCCGTAATTATTTTTCAGGAAAATGTTGCACTAAGCGCTGTAACTGAGCTCAGCGACTGACTGCTAGCGGGTAAATAAAGGCTCCCCTCTCATTCACATCCCAGGTGCGGAAGCCAGCCGCCCGCAGAGCCGAATCTTGCCGGGCAATGTACCAGCGCTTGCACGACGAGTCGAACACCACCCGCGCTTGCGGGCCAAAATGCGCGGCTAGCCCGTCGGGATACACGCGGGCATTGCGCCGTAGCACTACAATATCGGCCGGGAACTGCGCCTGCGCTACCGGCAGCCGCCGTAGCCGGCCGCTCACAAAGGCTACCCGCAGGCCGCGCCAGCTGGCCAGCACCACCGGTGCGGGCGGGTAACGGCGGGCAGAATCGGCCAGGGTCGCCGCGCCCACCAGCCGCGTGGGCACGGTAGCGCCCTGCCAGCCCACGCGGTAGTACGGCTGGCGCACGCGGCGCAGTATCAGGCTGGGCTTGAGGCGGTAGGTGCGCTCGGTTTCGCTGAGGGGCAGCGAATCAGTGGTAACGAACTCGGGGGCCGCGCCCTGCCAAAAGCCCACCACCGAGCGGCGCGGAATGCTGTACACCACAAACTCGCGCACCGGGGCGACCTCGGCCGCTTCGGCCACCCGGCTGCCGGCGTAGCAGGTCAGCAGCACCAGCATAGTGCCCATCCAGGCAAGCCGCTTTGTGGCACAAAAGGCGCACACCACCAAGATAAGCAGGAAAATCAGCAGCGTCTGGGTTTGGTTGAGGTGCACGCCGCCCACTACCGCACCCGGAAATAGCCGACCGATGAGGAAAATGTATTCGTTGAAAACCCAGATGAACCCCTGAAACACATAGCCCACGATTTTAGGTAGCCAATCGAGCCACGGCGCGGCTACTGCGGGCAAAAGCAGGCCCAAAAAGGCGGCAATTCCCTTTACTACTAGCAGCACCACGCCCACGTACACCGCCGCGCTCGAAATGGGCACCGCAATGAGGTTGGACAGCAAAAAGCTGAATGGAAACTGGTGGAAATAATACAGCCCCAGCGGAAACGTAGCCACCTGCGCCGCCACCGACAGCGCCGTGAGCTGCCAAGTAGCATCGGCCAGCCACGCACCCCAGCGCGTGAGCCGCTGCCGGGCCGGCGAGTGCCAGCTGCGCTGCCGGTCGAGGATGAAGTTGCGGGCATCGAACCACCGCACGAGGCGCGGCTGAAGGTATACGATGCTCAGCACGGCCAGAAAGGAGAGCTGAAAACCTACATCGCAGAGCAGGTATGGATTATAGAGCAGCAGCCCAAAAGCCGCCGCGCTCAGCGTATTGAAGATGTTGCTTTGGCGCTCGAAAGCCTGCCCCAGACTGATTAGCGAAAACATCACCGCTGCGCGCAGCACCGAGGCCGAAAGGCCGGTCAGAAAGGCGTAGCTCCAGATAAAAGCCAGCCCCAACCCCACCGTGAGCAAGCGCCGCCGCAGCACCGAGCCGCCTGCCATGCTGAGGGGCAGCCGCCCCAGCAGCCACTGCAAGGCCGCAAAAAGTAGCCCCACCTGCAAGCCCGACACTGCCATAATGTGCGTGGTGCCCGTATTGGCATACGCCTGCTTGGTGGCCGCGTCGATGTCATCGCGGAAGCCGAGTACCAGCGCCGTGCCCAGCGCGTACTCACGCGGGCTTTTCACATACTGCCGGAAAACGCCATCGAGCACGCCCGCCGCCCGTTGGCTAACGGCTATTAGCGCACTCAATGGCGCGTGGCCCAGCACTTTATATTGCCCCTGGTGAATGAACTGCGAGTGATACACCTGGTGGTATTGCAGATACCGGCGGTAGTCGAACTCGCCGGGATTAGCGGGGCCTTTGCTGAGCTCGGGGGTGCCTTGTACCAGCCATACCTCGCCGTAGCGCGGGGCTGGCACGTCGGCGTTGGTTTCGTGGCGCGGCAGACTAATGCGGATGCCGCCCGTGGCGGCCTGCCAGCGCCCTGCTACCCGCACCGCCTGCACCCGCACGGTGGTGGCAAAGGTATTGGCCCGTACCACGGGCGCTTCGTCCACCACGGCGCGGTAGTACTCGATGCGCGGCGCAAGGTGGCCGAGGTGGTCGGCGCGCCGGTTTTCGGTGTAGCCCTGAATACGGGCAAAGCCAAGCACCGCTACAGCTAGCAGTCCCAGCAACCCCGCCGCATCGGTAGCGGCCGGGGTGGGCTGTCGCTGGCTCCAAGACCACAGCAGCCCGTAGGCCAGCACTAGCCCGGCCGCCCAGGTTACAGCGCTACCGGCCCAATTTTGGCCCAGATATAGGTAGGCCGCAATGCCCGCGATAAAGGCCAGCGCTACGCGCAGCAAAGGAGCTGATGACCAGTTGAGCATGGGGCGTACGCGCTGAGATAAGCCCCGCAATATAGCCACTCAGCTAGGTCTTAGCCCAGCACCATCTTGTAGTGCTGAATGTCGCACTCCTCAAATAGCTCCCCTTCCTTCCGGAAGCCGGTGCGCTCGTAGAGCGGAATGGCGCGCAGCTGCGCGTGCAGGTACACTTGGGCCGCGTCGGGAGCTTCGGCTTGCACATCGGCGAGCACTTGGTGCACGAGGGCTTCGCCCACGCCTTGGTTGCGAAACTCGGCGAGCACGGCGAAGCGCTCCAGCTTCACACCCTTATCGGTGGGGCGCCAGCGGGCGGCGCCGGCGGGCTGGCCGTCTACCAGGGCCAGGTAGTGGCGGGTGGTGCGCTGGCGGTCGTGCTGGTCGTATTCATCGTCGGCGGGCACGCCCTGGCCCTGTACAAATACTTTCTCGCGGATGGTAAAGGCCGCGTCTAGGTCGCGGAGGTCAGTTATTTTGCTAACGGTGGTCATAAAAATTTACTTTTTCTACTACAAAGAAAAGCCCGCTGTGCAGAGCACAACGGGCTTTTTGCTGAATTGAGCCAACTTCTCTACAGCGCCTGCTCGTGGTTCACGGGCAGCTCGGTTTCGGGTAAGTCGTAGGCGCGGTCGTCGGGGTGGCGGCGGTCGCGGTAGCTATTGGGGTAGCGTTCGTCGTCGCGGGTGCGGTCGTTGCCTTCGCGGCGGCGCTGCTTGAACTCCATTTCGCGGCGCTGCTCGGCTACGTCGTGCTTGTCGTAGGCTAGCACAATGTCTTTTACCAGGCGGTGGCGTACCACGTCTTCGGCAGTCATTTCGACGTAGCCGATGCCAGGAATATCCTTCAGAATATCAAGCGCCTGCATCAGGCCCGACTTTTGGCGGGTGGGCAAGTCAATCTGGCTGCGGTCGCCGTTCACCATCACCTTTGCCGATGGTCCCATGCGGGTCAGGAACATCTTAATCTGCGAGGGCGTGGTATTCTGGGCCTCGTCGAGCAGCACGAACGCGTTATTGAGCGTGCGGCCACGCATATAGGCCAGCGGGGCAATTTCGATAATCTTATTTTCCTGGTAAAATTTCAGCTTTTCGGCCGGAATCATGTCTTCCAGGGCGTCATAAATCGGGCGCAGGTAGGGGTCTACCTTCTCCTTCATATCGCCGGGCAAGAAACCCAGGCTTTCGCCAGCCTCTACTACGGGGCGCGAAATAATGATTTTTTTCACTTCCTTATTCTTCAGCGCCCGCACCGCCAGGGCCACTGAGATATAGGTTTTGCCGGTACCTGCCGGGCCAAGCGTAAACGTGAGGTCGTGCTTCAGCACGGCATCGACCAGCTTTTGCTGGTTGGGCGTCTTGGCCTTGATGATGCCGCCTTTGGCCCCAAACAGGATAACGTCGGGCGAGGCGGCGAGCACGCGGCTCTCGGCTTCCTCGGAAGTGGTGGAGAGATGCAGGTTCACGTCGCGGTCCGTCACGACGCCGTATTGGTGGTAGTGCTCAATGAGTGAGCTCAGGATATCGTTGACCCGCGCAATGACTTCGGAGGGGCCTTGAATCTTGATTTCGTTGCCGCGCGATACAATTTTGGAGCCCGGAAAAGCGGCCGCGATGCGACGGATATTCTGGTTGTCGGCCCCCAGGAACTCAACCAGGGAGACGTTTTCGAGGGTGATGACTTTTTCGACCAAGCGAAGAGGCAGGGGGAAATGAGGCGATAAAAAAGGAAATGCGGAGCCGGTGGGGTGGGAAGCACCCGGTTGGCACCATTTTTATTCGTCGGCCCGGTGGCCGCCGAATTACCCCTATAACCGGAGTACTTTTGCGGCCGTTCCAGCCGGCTGCCGGCAACTTAAACAATACTACGCAAAATCGGACAACTGCGGGCATGGGGGTACTAACGCTACTTACGGATTTTGGCTACCGCGACCACTACGTGGCCGCGCTCAAAGCCCGTTTGCTGCACCTGGCGCCCAGCTTGGCGGTGCTCGATATTACCCACGGTGTCGAGCCCTACAACATCGCGCACGCGGTGCACGTGCTGCGGGCCGTGTTTCGCGACTTCCCGCTGGGCACTACGCACCTCATCACGGTGAGCGACTACGGTGCCAGCCCGGCCGGGGCGGTGGCCACGCCCGCCTGGCACGCCGCCCAGCACGAGGGCCACTACTTCGTATCGGCCGATAATGGCCTGCTCTCGCTGCTTTGCGATGGCGTGCCCGAACGACTGGTGCGCCTCAGCGCCGTGGCCCCGCCCATTGCGCCGGCCACGGCCACCGTGCTGCCCAGCAGCACACCCATCGCCACCACTCTCAACCCCACCCGCGATGTGCTGGCCCCCGCCGCCGTAAGCCTGGCGTTGGGCCAGTCTATTGATAGCCTGGGCTTGCCGGCTACTGAATTTTATTCGCTCACCAACCGCCAGCTGCGCCTGCAAGACAACCGCGTGACCGGCCACGTGGTGCACGTAGACCACTACGGCAACCTGATTACCAACATCTCCCGCGAGGCAGTGGAGGTAACGGGCCGCGGCCGGGTGGCCACCGTCAAGTTTGGCCGTGAGACGGTGCGCGAGCTTCGCCCGCACTTCGCCGCCGCCCCGCCCGGCGAAATCGTCTGCACCTTCGACCCGCAGGGCTGCCTCTGCATTGCTATCAACCAAGGCCACGCCAGCGAGCTGCTGGGCCTGTATTTCGACTCGCAGGTCGATGTGTGGTTTGAAGACAGGCGGCCGGACTCGGCCGGACTGGCGCTGTGAGAGGCGGTTTAGCTTGAATCAGCTAAAAACGCTTGTCCTTGCGAGCGTGGCGCAGCAATCTTTCCTTACGCCGTTAGCAACCGTTTGCTAGGCGTGAAAAAGAGATTGCCACGCTGCGCTCGCAAGGACAGACTTTTTGGGCTAACCTCGAATAGCCACTAAAGCGGTTTTCAGAATAGCGTACGGTGTATTTTGGGCGGGCTGCCGGCTTTTCGCCGGCTGTCCGCTTGTCTGTCGAAAAGCTCGCCCCACGACGAGCGGACAGCCGGCGAAAAGCCAGCAGCCCGCCCAAAATACACCAACATAAAAGCCGTTCAAATCAACCATAAAAAACCGGGTAGCAAGCGGGCTGGTGGCCTTTTTGCTACCCGGTTGGGGTATAGCGCCGGGGGCGGCTGCTACATTTTGGTGCTGTCGGTTGGGGTAGCGCCGGTCGAGTCGGCTACTACGTCCACCGTTTTGGTATCGGACACGACTTCGGCGGTTTTGCTGGGGTCAGTGGCTTTGGGTTCGCTGGAGCAGGAGGCGAGCAGGGCGCCCAGGGCCAGGGCCGGGCCGGCGAGCCACAGCGGGCGGCAGGATAACGGATTCATACGCGAAAACAGGTAAGTGAAGGGTAAGAGCGCGACTTTACGTGCCGTTTGGGCCAGGGGTTGGTTTCCCGGCACCGGGCGGGTGCGTTAGCGTTCAGGTAATTGTATAAGCTGGCCGGGAATGGAAAGGAGTTCTTTGGGGAAATTCTTTTAGTCGTTTGTCATTGCGAGCGTAACGAAGTGGAGCGCGGCAATCTTTCCTTCCCCCGTTAGCAACCGTCTGCTAGGCGTGAAGGAAAGATTGCCGCGCCGCGCTCGGAAGGACAGACGATTTTTGCCGCTTCAAACCCAGACCCCAAAACCCTCTCCATATGCTCCTGCGTATCGTTCGCCTCACCTTGGCCCCAGCCCAGGTGCCCACTTTTTTGGCTTTGTTTCGGCAGTCGGAGGGCCGCATTCGGCAGCAGCCGGGGTGCCAGCACTTGGAGCTATGGCAAGATGCCGACCAGCCGCACATCTATTGTACCTACAGCCACTGGGACGATGCGGCCGCCCTGGATGCCTACCGCCACTCGGCCCTTTTTGGCGAGGTGTGGCCGGCTACCAAGCGGCTGCTGGCAGCCCCGGCACAGGCCTTTTCGGTAGTGCGCGCCGGGTGAGGTGCCACAAATTTGCGCGCAGCGGCCAACCTGCCGCCCGCCTTGGCTGTACTTAGAGCAAGTAGTTGAAGTAGCGTAAATCGTTTGTCATTGCGAGCGCAGCGAAGCAATCGCACCAGAACGGCGCGGCTGAACAGGTACGATTGCTTCGCTGCGCTCGCAAGGACAAACGTATTACTGACAAACGTGCTTTGACACCGAAACCGCTCTTACTACTCTCCTCCCCTATGCCCGACGCTCCCAACTACTTCGCTTTCTACGGCCTGCCCGAAGCCTTTTTGCTCGATGAAGCAGCCTTAAAAAAGAAGTACTACCAACTCAGCCGCGAGCTGCACCCCGACTTTCACGCCCAGGACACGCCCGCCGCGCAAGCCGAGGCCTTGCGCCTCTCGACCCTCAACACCGACGCCTACCGCACCCTGCTCGACCCCGACCGGCGCATGGCCTACCTGCTGGGGCAGCACGGCCTGCTCGAAGAAGGCAGCGCCCAAAACCAGCTGCCCGGCAATTTTTTGATGGAGGTAATGGAGCTAAACGAGCAGCTGATGGAGCTGGAGTTTGAGCCCGACCCGGCGGCCACGGCCACGCTGACCGCCGAGGTAACGGCCCTGGCCGATACGCTGGATGCTGGTATTCAGCCGGTACTGGCGGGCTATGACCAGCTGCCGCCCGACCACCGGCCCGCCGCGCTAACCCAGGTAAAAACGTATTACCTAAAAAAGCGCTACCTCTTGCGGCTTCGGCAACAATTGGCTACCTTTGCGGCCCGCTCGTGAGCTACCGGACGAGCGGAATTTGACTTGCCCAGATGGCGGAACCGGTAGACGCGATGGTCTCAAACACCATTACCGCAAGGTGTGCCGGTTCGACTCCGGCTCTGGGTACTTTAGTTTAAACGCCAAAAAAGGGCCTTTCCAGTGATGCTGGGAAGGCTTTTTTTTTGAATGGTTTTAGAGAACGCCAAAACGGCCCCAAAACCTATGTTTTCGGGGCCGTTTTTTGATACCCTTTTGTGAACTAGGGAACGGGGGTCGTTACTTTTTGGCAACTATAATCTGGCCGTTGTCTGAAACCGTCAGCGTATTGCCATCAATAGTACCCACTTTCTGCCCACTCTCGAACAGCTCATAGCCCTTGCTAGCAGCCTTGACCTGTACGGTGCCAGTATCGATTAAGTCAGGCGACCCCGTGGTTTTGAGTGTAATGGTCGCAGTCAGCTCATCTTGTTTGCCAGCAACTGCCACCATGTTGATGGTTCCCGAAATGCTGACGCCAGCGGCCGAGAAGGGAAGAGTTACCGTCTGGCCGTTGTTTGTGATGGACGACATGGTATAGAGCCCAGCCACAGCCTGCGCTGGTGGCGTTGGGGCGGGGTCTTCTGATTTTTTGCCGCACCCCGCTAGCAGGAGCAAGCCAAAGAAGAAGTAAAGTAAGTGTTTCATTAGGTAAAAAAGGAAAAGGAAAAAGGCTTTATTGAGGGCCACTATGGTCCTCGCTACAAAGCTATACAACTTACACCTCTCCTACTAATTATGTAGAGCAGGTTGCACCGGTGGACTACTACCGAAGGCCTCCCCCACTCTGAATTTGGGTGGTCACGTCGATGGCCTTTTTGGCTTTGCGCGGGTCGAGGTTCACGTCAAGGGTGCGCTGCCAGCCGGTAATCTCCTCGCAGAACTCCTGCTGGCTGCGCACCAGCTCCACCAGTTGCCACAAGGCAAGCGCAAGCCGCACAACTACCTACCCCCCAAAATCCTTACCGCTGCAAGGTGACGGTGAAAGTGGTACCGATACCCAATTCGCTCTGTACCGTAATGGTGCCGCCCGCGTTTTCGACCATGCGCTTGACCATGTAGAGGCCCACGCCCGTACCCTCGACGTGGGTGTGCAGGCGCTGAAACAAGCTAAACAGCCGCTGCCGCTGCGGCGCATCGAGGCCCAGGCCATTGTCTTGCACCACCAGCTCTACCTGGCTGCCGACGCAGGCGGCGCGCAGCGTCACGACGGGCGGCCGGGCGGGGTGGCGGTACTTCACGGCGTTGCTGAGCAGGTTGTAAACCACTGAGCGCAGGTTTTTGGGGGCAAACTGCACGTACACCTCCGGGCCGATGTGCACCACTAGCTGCGCCCCGGCCTGCTGAAGCTCGCCCAGCATATCGAGGCGCACGGCTTCGACCACGGGCGCCAGCGGCACGTGCTCGCTGGGCAGGTTTTGGGCCTGCTGCAAGCGCGACACATCGGTGAGCTGGTCGATGGTGGTGCGGAAGCGCTCGGTAGCCCCTTGCAGCATACTTAGCAGCTGGCTGGTTACGTCCTCGCGCAGCACGGCCGGTGGCAACGTGGCGCGCAGCGCGTGCAAGATGCCCTCAATGTTGGTAATCGGGGCTTTCAAGTCGTGCGAGGCCATGTACACAAACGTGTCCAGGTCCACGTTGGTGCGTGTGAGCTGCCGGTTCGCTTTGCTCAACTCGTCGTTGGTGGCCGTCAGCTCTTCGTTGAGGGCCTGCACCTGCTGGCGGGCCAGCACCTGCTCGGTCACCTCCACCACCACGCAGGCGATGCTGCTTAGCTGCCCACGCGCATCGCGCAGGGGCTGGTACACAAAGTTGAAGTAGCCCGGCTGCCCCGCCGGGCGGTGGCCGAGCTGGGCCGGCACCTCCGTAAAGTACGCCGCCTGCCCGCTCTCCCATACCTGGCGCAACCAGCCGGGAAAGCCCTGGCCCACCAATTCGGGCACGGCCTCGAAGTACGGGCGGCCCAGCAGCTGCGCCCGGGCGCGCCCCAGCAGCGCGGCGGCCAGCTCATTCACCACTTCCAGCACGTAGGTGGGGCCCTGCACCACAAATATGCCCACCGGCGCCTGCTCAAACACGGTGGCTAGCAGCTGCTGCTGGGCCTCGCGCTCGCGGCGGGCCTGCACCTGCTCGGCCACGTCGTAGGCAAAGGTCGAAATGCCCATAATCTTGCCCTGCTCGCGGTAGGCTTGGTAGGTGAAGGTGAAGTACATCTGCCGGGGCGGCCCCGTGGGCTGGGCGATTAGCAGCGGCAGCTCGTAGCCGTAGTACGTTTCGCCGGTTTGGTACACGCGGTCGAGCAGGCCGACCACGCCGCTGTCCACGGTTTCGGGCAGGGCCTCGGCCACGGTTTTGCCCAGCAGCTCGCGGCCCGGAAAGAAGTTGTGGTAGGCTTGGTTGGCGTATTCGTAGCGGTGCTCGGGCCCGCGCTGAATGCAGATGGCGGCGGGCGTTTCGGCAAATATCTGGTAGAAGGTTTCGCGGTCCCGCACCTGCCTTTGGGCCTGGGCGAGCAGCTCAGCTTGCAGGGCATCGTTGTGCTGGCGGGTGCGCACGCGCTCAGTCACCTCCACCACGAAGGCCAAAATACCCTCCACCCGCTGCTGGGCATCGCGTAGCGGCTGGTACACAAAATCGACGTACCGCTGCTCATTCTGGCCCGTGCGGGCGTCGTGGAGCAGCACCGGGGTTTCGGTGCCAACGTGCGGCTCGCCGGTGGTGTACACCCGGTCGAACAAGGCTACCAGGCTCTGCTGGTTTATTTCGGGAAACGCCTCGGCGGCCGTACTACCCAGGCGGGCGCGCCCGGCGGCCAGCACCTGGTAGGGCGCGTTGAAAAAGGAAAACCGGTGCTCGGGCCCGCTAAACGTGGCCACGGAAGCGGGCACCTGCCCCAGTATTTGGCTCAGCAGGCGCTGCTGCTCGGTCACCTCATGGGTGCGCTGCCCATGGGTTTCGAGCTCCTGGCTGAGGGTTTGCGATTGCGGCCGGACGAGTACCGGCTCGGCTGCTGCGGCGCTGGCGAGCGCGCCGGTTGTCTGGCCCGAAGCCGCCCCAAAGGGCTGCTCATGGGTATTGGTAAAGCTGACGACCAGCACGTCGTAGTGGCGCTGGGCCGCGAGCAAAAAGTACCCATCAAGGCCAGCAGCGTGGTAGTTGTGCTGGCGGCGCGCCACGCCCTCCGCCAAAAAGGCTTCGCAATAAAACTCAAACACGCCCTCGTTTTTGGCGGCCGGAAAAAGTGTCAAAAACGACTCAGCCGGGCACTCGGGTAGCCGCAACAGCTGCTGGGCGGCCGGGTTGAGCTGCACCCAGGCAAAATCCTGGATAGTGCCGCCGCCCACTTCGTAGATGGGGCGCAGCAGCATTACGCCCGACACCGAGATAGTTAGCAGCAGGTGCAGCAGCTCGGCCGGGGCAGACTGGGCAGGAGGAGGTAGCATAGCAGCATTAGCAAGAAGCCAGAGCCGTTTCCGGGTGGGGTACACGGGGCGGGCTGCCGGGGTTGAGTTGGCTGTCCGCTCTTCGTGCAACGGACTTTGTAACGGCGAGCGGACAGCCGGCTCAACCCCGGCAGTCCGCCTCAGCTACTTAGTACGCTAGTCTGGAAACTGCTGTAAGTAACTACTAATCGCAGCCATTAGCCTTGCCGGGCAACCCGCGTGGCGGAGGAACCGCCGCCCGGTGGCTCGGCGGTACTACCGGCGAGCGGCTTTATTCCCAAGCTCCCCGCGCAGCCACCTGTCGAGGCGTAGCTGCTGCGTAGGCGGGTAAAAAAAAGCCCGCCCTTGCGTGCGCTACGGCACGAAGCGTGGCGTTTTTACTACGCTTACAAAAACAGCGACCCGATGGCCAGCAGCAGCGGGATGGTCATCACCAGCGCGCCGAGCTTGAGAAACTGCCAGGCGCCGACCTCGATGTTTTCGCGGCGCAACGCCACCAGCCACAAAATGGTCGCCAGCGAGCCCGTCACCGATAGGTTGGGGCCAAGGTCGATGCCAATGAGCATGGCGCTCTTGACGGTTTCAGACACGTGGGCGGTTTGCAGCACGTTGCCGGTGATGAGGCCGGCGGGCAGGTTGTTCATTACGTTGCAGAGCAGGGCCACCCCTACCCCACTCGCCCAGGTGGTGCCGGCGGCCGACTCGCCAGCGCCCCGCGTGAGCAGGGCGCTCAGCCACTGCGTGACGCCGGTTTTGTTGAGAGCCTCGACCAGCACAAACAAGCCGGCTACCAGCGGCAGCACCGACCACGACACGCTGCGGGCCACCGCCAGCGGGCTTTTGCGAACCATCAGCAGCACCACGGCCGTGGTGAGCACGCCCATAATGGCCGTGGGCAGCCCCAGCGGCTGGTCGAAGGCCGAGGCGATGAGCAGTGCCACGGCCGTGAGCCCGATGCCGCCCAGCGCCACCTGGCCGCCGCGCCCGAGGGTGGGCAATGCTATCTCTTTTTCAATGGGTTGGCTCAGCTCGGCGCGCTGCGTGTAGCGCAGAATGAAGTAGGTGGCCCCGATGGCCACGGCGGCAGGCAGCAGGTAGCGCGGCAGCCACTCCAGCAGCGGCGGCATGTGCGCGCCGTAGATAACAAGGTTGGCCGGGTTGGAGATGGGCAGCACAAACGAGGCCGCGTTGGCAATAAAGGCGCAGATAAAGAGGTAAGGCAGCGGATTTTTGACCTTGGCCGCCTTCACGGCGCTGGCCACGGCCGGCGTAAGCACCACGGCCGTGGCATCATTGGAGAGAAACGCGGTGACAACCACGCCCACCAAATAGATGAGCAAAAAAAGCCGCTGGGCCGAGCCCTGGGCCAGCCGCGTGGCGTGGGCCGCCAGCCAGTCGAAGAGTTTTTCTTCGCGGGCCACCTCGGCCAGCAGCATCATACCCGTCAAAAACAGGTAAACGTCCAGCCCTTTGGCCACGCCCGCCAGGCCCTCGGTGGGCGTCAGGAGCCGCAGTAGGAGCAGCAGCACGGCCCCGCCCACGGCCCACACAAACTCGGGCACCCTGAAGGGCCGGCTGATAACCAGCGCAATAGAAAGCGCCGAAATCATCCAGATTAGAAGTACACTTGTCGACATTAGAGCGGTTTCGGGGGCAGCGTACGGCGGTCATTGCGAGCGCAGCGAATCAATCGCACCTGCTCGGCTCGTTATGATGAGACTGCTTCGCTACGCTTGCAATGACCGCTGTACACTAAGTGCAAATTTTCTATAAGGCGCAGCAGTTTCCAGGGAGCATATACGAGGCGGGCTGCCAGCTTTTTGCCGACTGTCTGCTCGTCGTGCAACGAGCAAACAGCCGGCAGCCCGCTTCAATAACTCGGTACATTATCTTGGAAACTGCTCTAATTCAAATTGGAGAAGGCGCGGCGGCTTTACATCGCCGCTAAGCAGGCACCCAGACCCCAGGTGGCTAACCAAAGGCTGCGTGGCCCACGCTTCAGCTTTCTAAGCTGCCCCGCATACGCCGCTGGTGCCAGTAGGTTCAGCTAGTTACCGGCAAGGTTTTTCGGGCGCACCTATCGGTTACGGTTTCTTTAACTGGCCTTCATGTGCCAGGCAAGCAAGAAGCTGCGCTGGGTTTCAAAACCAGTTCGCATTAGCAAGAAATCACCCAAGCTCCGGCGCTTTAGCTTGCAGCCAACCAGCTGCTTGGCAACTAGCTACTGGTGCGCTATTTTAAGCGTTTGGTGCTGCTGGCCCTGCTGCACCCGCAGCACATAAAGCCCTGGAGCCAAGCCGGCTACGCTGATGGCCGGCAGCGTGGTAGTGCCAGCCCGCAGTGCCAGCAGCTGCTGGCTTACTACCCGGCCCAGCCCATCGGTGAGCAGGCAAGTGGCTGGCTCGGCCTGGCCGGTGGCGACTGACAGCGTGATTTCGCCGGTGAGTGCGCCGGGGCCGACCACAATGGCTAGCGTGGTAGGCGGGGGCACGGCCAGCGTGCGCACGGGCGAATAGGTGCTGGTGCCATCGAGGTCAACCTGGCGCAGGCGGTAATACACTTGGGGCGCGGCGTAGCGGGCCAGGTCGGCATCCAGAAACTGGTAGGCGTGCGCCGAGGTGGTGGTGCCCGCGCCCGCCACGCGGGCCAAGGCCGTAAACGTGGTGCCATCAGGGCTGCTTTCTACCTGAAAGTACGCGTTGCGCAGCTCCGAGGCGGTGGCCCAGGTCAGCAGGCCATCGGGACCCTGGCGCTGGGCCGCAAAGGCCACGAGCGATACGGGCAGCGGTGCCACGCCCGTGGGCTCAAAAACCAGGGAAAATCGCGTGGTCGTAAAGTACGTGCCCCCGGTATTAGCTGCGTTTAGCGGGAAGGAATACACGGTACCCAGGGTGAGCAGCTGGCGCGTTTGCAGCTCGGCATCAACCAGATAGGCATTTGAGAATCCAAAATTATCTAGCGTACTGACTTGCAGTGTGTACTGGTCGTCCTGGGGCACGCCCACCGAGAGCGGCACCGTGAGCGACCCCGCAAAAGCTGATGGCGGCAGGCCGCTGACAGCAAGTGCCTCGCCTATTGGCGTGAGGCTGGCCAGGTTCAGGCCGTTAGGATTAGGAAGCTTGGTCGCGTCGTAGTTGGCGTCGAAGCCAATAGTAGCCCCCGCCTGCAAATAGATATACGTGGGGTCGGCAAGGGGATTGACAGCGCCTTGCAAATCGAGCTGCAACAGCGGCACCTGCGCCCACCCGCCCAGGGCCAGCAACCAAAAAAACAGCAAAAAGCTGAGCCGCTGCTTTGTGCCCGGGGCACCGACTTGCACACGCGGTAGTACACTTAAGCTTTTTTCAACCAGGGCACTACGCTTGGGACTAGCCATTTTGCCGAGAGGTTGATTGGGGAATTTTGTAAAAAGCTGAGCGACGGGCGATGCGTGTGGTCATGGTCTCAAGAAACCCGCAGCCTACCGGGTAACCCTTGATGCAGTGGAGGCTACTGCCTCCTGCGTAGCGGGCCGGGCACCTTGCAGCCACAGCAGCGGCACGAGTACCATAAGCGGCAGCGGCGACAACAGCCCGTGCAACAGCTGGCTAGCCAGGCTAGTGAGTACCGGCAACCCGCCAAATTGGCCCGCCAAAATCAGGAGCAGGCTAGCCAGCCCAAAGCCGCCGTAGATGCGCAGGCCCCACCGCCAGCCGCGCCCGGCGGGCAGCAGCGCGCAGAGCAGGCCAAAACATAAGCCTACGTAGGTTATATCGTAGAGCAGCTCTACTACCACACTGTGCGGGCGGGCCGAAAGGCGCTGCAAGCTGCGCTGGGCCGCCGCGCCAGCAGCATCGAGCCACGCCGGGGCGGGCAGCGCGCCGCTGAGGTGGCGCCAGCCCACTTCGAGAGCGGCGCACAGCTCATCCTCAAATAGCCTGATGAGCACCAGCAGCGCCAGCAGCCCGTAGCAGAGCGCCCGTCGGGCCGGCGAAAGCGCGCTCAACAGGCCGGCGGGCCGAGAGGCAGCGGCCGTTGGCGGGCGGGTATCAGGCGGCAGCATAGGTAGCAGCAGGCGCCGACGGGGTGGCTAGGCGCGTGGCCCACCACATCCAGAGGCCAAAAATACTGACGTACACAATGGCCGTGAATGTGTAGTGGTGGTTGAAATCGACGGTCTGCCGCGAGTAGTAATTATTGAGGCAGAGCGCCATGATGCGCAGCACGTTCAGCAGGTAAATCAGAAAAATACCCAGGGGTACAAACCAGAGCTTGCGCCGCAACGGGCCCGAGAAGGCTAGAATAAAGCCCCCAAATAAGGCGTACAGCACCAAGCCGTTGCACTCGTGGCCGACAATAACGGCCGGCTGGCCCGAAAGGGTAATAAGCGGGCGGGCATCGGCCGAAACGGTGACTACGTAGCCCAACAGCCGCAGCCCAGCCGCGCTTGCAGCAGCCAGGTTTTGCGAAAGGGCTACATCGAGGCGGCCATCGGCAGCCAGGTAGTGCTCGTAGCCAAAAAACCAGAGCAAGTAAAAAGCGCCGGCCAGCACCGCAAAGCGAACTAGGGGCGCAGGCGCGCCGGGCGAAGAAGAACGAAACATACGCAGGAGGGGCCGCACGGCCCGACACTGGCCAAAGGGTGGGAAAACGATGGAAATCAGGCGCGGCCGAAACTGGCTACCAGCAGCCAGTAGCTGGCTGCTGGTAGCCACCCGCAGCAACTAGGCCTTGCGGCCACGCAGCCGGCGCACGGCATAGGCCGCACCACCCGCTAGCAGCACCGAAATGCCGCCATCAATGGGAGCCGGCGTCGGGCCGCCCGACGAAGGCTGGGCGTGGCTAACAAAAGCGAGCAACAGAAGTGCCGCGAGGAGAGAGAAATTACGCATAAGCGGTGAGGGGGAAGGAGTTGAGAATGTAAATAAAGCAATAAAAAATGACAAAAAAAAGCGCCACCACCAAACCAATTGTGGAGCTTGTCTTTTAACAGCTTGTAGTTTCCTCTATTGGGTAAATTGAGTAGCCTACCAGCCGTTTTTTACAGTAACTTATTGCCCGGAAAGCTTCCCAACCAATGGCTGTGAACAAGCGCACCTCCCGAATACCCGCACGGGCATGGGTGAATGCCTGCACCTGCTGCGCTTGGGTCATAAAGAGCGCGTGCGGAAAGTAGCGCTGCCTTGTTGCCACTGCCAACCGCATTCAGAGCCACACTGGTGGCGGTAGTCACAAGGCCGCTGGCTAGTGTGCTCAAGGATGGGGGCGCCGCTACGGGCGTAGGCTATCGTATATAGCGCAGCATTGGCATTGCTATCAGCAGCCTCGTTATGAACCACCTTGGCTTATGCGTTGCGCTTATCGCCGATAGCGGCGCTCTGCACTTGAGCTACTTGCGGCTAGTGCGCTTACATCGCTCACCATCAGCCTGCACCTTAACTGGCCCAAGGCTATGCTGCCCGGCTAAACTATATCGCTGAGCCGACAGCATAAAGCGAATTTTTGCAATCGGCTTCAGCACAGCTGAGCTGCTCGCGCCGCGCTGGTTATTCAGGAGCCAGGCCCGAGGTGCCGTACTCCGTATGTATGGGCTTCTATTTCAATTCTACCCCGCCGATTGGCGGCAAGACCTAGCTTGTACTCTGATGTGTATGGGCTTCTATTTACACACTTCGTACTCCCGCAGCACGGCGCTCAGGTCGTGGAGGCGGCGCTGCACGGGCTCGAGCACGGCGGTCGATACGGGCACCTGGGTGCCGAACCGCGCCGACAGGTAGCGCACCAGGGCTACCAGTTCACGGGTTTCGTCTACCAAGTGCCGCTGCACCTGCTGCCAGTGCACGTCGCCCTGGTCCGCGCGGTATTCGTGGCGCACCACGATGGTGCCCGAAACCAGGCTGGCTAGGTGCTCCAGCAATTGCTGCTCGTCGGCACTGAAACTGCGCGGGCGGTGGTCTATCACGCACAGCGTACCGATGGCGCACTGGTTGGGCATGACCAACGGCGCGCCCGCGTAAAAGCGCAGGTTTTTGACCCCGGCGGCCGTTGCGGCTTCGGTCGTAATGCCTTGCTCCTGGGCCACGTCGGCCAGCACCACGGTTTTGTGCTGCCGCACGGCCAGCGCGCACAGCGCTTCTACGCGGGGCTGGCAGAGCAGGCCGGGCAGCCCTTCATTGGCTTTGTAGCTCACCTCGTCGGCATCGACCAGGGCGATGAGGGCAATGGGCAGGTTGAAAATGCGGGCCGCCAGCCCCACCAACTCGTTGAATACGGGTTCACGTAGCGCGGGCAGCACTGCGTAGTGCCGCAGCGTTTGCAAACGCTCCACTTCGCCGGGGGGCAGCAGCGATACGGGGGTCACATTCATAGCACTTAACAGGAAAGGAAGTAGATAGAGGCAATCGCAAGAATAAGACAAATCTAAGCCAGCATTTCCTAAAAACTACACCGCGCCCTCATCGCGCCGCCCGCTTAAAAATTGGATAATATGCCCAAAACAGGTATTTCTGGGCCTTTTCCTGCCTCGTTGCTGGTTGAAGCAACTAGTATTGACGAAGCCAAACAACAATTGTCTAAAAATGATAAAAAAATTTCATCTAAAATTAATATTTAATTTATAGTAAATACTCTATTTTTGAAACTTCACTCAACGGGCTACTCGCATGGAGCTTACCATCCGCAACCTCTCAAAAACCTACGCCAACGGCGTGCGTGCTCTCCACGGCGTGAGCCTGACTATTCCGAACGGCATGTTTGGCCTGCTCGGGCCCAATGGCGCGGGAAAAAGCAGCCTCATGCGCACCATCGCGACGCTGCAAGAGCCGGATGCGGGCAGCATCACCCTAGGTAATATCGACGTGCTGACCGACAAGGACGCCGTGCGCCGGGTGCTGGGCTATTTGCCGCAGGAGTTTGGGTTGTACCCCAGCATTTCGGCCGAGGTGCTGCTCGACCATTTTGCCAGCCTCAAGGGCATCCGTGATGGGCACGAGCGCAAGCTGGCCGTGGAGGCGCTCCTGCAACAAACCAACCTGTGGGCGGCCCGCAAGAAGAACCTGGGCGGCTACTCGGGCGGCATGCGGCAGCGCTTCGGCATTGCGGTGGCGCTGCTGGGCTCGCCGCAGCTCATCATTGTGGACGAGCCCACCGCCGGCCTCGACCCCACCGAGCGCAACCGCTTCCTCGACCTGCTATCCGAGATTGGGGAGAATGTGGTAGTTATCCTCTCGACCCACATTGTGGAAGACGTGACCGAGCTGTGCTCCAACATGGCCATTATCGCGGGGGGCGAGGTGGTGGCCACGGGCCAGCCCGCCGATGTTATCGGCGAGCTGCGCGGCAAAGTGTACCGCACCAAAACCGAGAAAGCCGCCCTGGCCCAGCTCAAAGCCGAGTACGAGGTCATTTCCTCGAAGCTCGTAGGCGGGCAGCCAGTAGTACGCGTGTTCAGCGACGCGCCGATAAACGGCCAGTTCCACCCCGCCGAGGCCACGCTGGAAGACTTGTATTTCCACCGCTTGGCGCGGCGTGAAAAGCCGGTAGTGACTGCTTGAATCATAAAGGACCGTCATGCTGAGCGCAGCGGAGTCGAAGTATCTCTACCTCAATACTAACTCCTACCGCTAGCAACGAAGCGGTAGAGATGCTTCGACTCCGCTGCGCTGCGCTCAGCATGACTACTTACTACTTACGTCATTAACCATGTTCCGCGACGTTTTTCTCTTCGAGCTACGCTACCGGTTTCGGCAGCCTAGCACTTATATCTACTTTGGTATTCTCTTCGCGCTGGGCTTCGTTTTCCTGGCCGTGGAGGAGACGTTTTTTGGGCCGAGCACGGGCGGCAAGGTGTTCAAGAATGCGCCTGATACGCTGGCCAATTTCCACCTAGGGGGGTCGATGCTGTCCATGTTTATTACGGCGGCCATCGTGGGCACTCCTATTTACCGCGATGATAAGGAAGGCATTACGGGCTTACTTTACACTACGCCGCTGCACAAGCCGGCGTACCTGGGCGGGCGATTTTTGGCTTCGCTGCTGGTCATTTGGTTTATCATGTGCGGCATCTCGCTGGGTGCACTGGTGGGCTCGGTAATGCCTTGGCTGAACCCGGCCAAATACGGGCCATTTCGGCTCGATGCCTACCTGGGGCCGCTGCTGGGCGGGGCGTTTGTGAATGCATTTTTTGCGGGCTGCATCTTCTTTTCGGCCTACCTGCTCACGCGCTCGTCGCTGGTTATCTACCTAGGGGGCATTGTGTTGTTGGTATTGTATCAAGTAGCGGGCATCGTCACGACCAATCTCAACAACGAGCACCTGGCGGGCTTGCTCGACCCGTTTGGGCTCGACACGCGCACGGTGGTCACGAAGTACTGGACCATTGCGGAGCGCAACAACAAGCTCCTACCTTTTGGCAGCGGCGATATGCTCGAAAACCGCCTGCTGTGGGCGGGCATTGGGCTGCTGCTGTTGGGCATCAGCTACGCTAGCTTTCGGATGGGCGCGCCGCGCAGCAGCGGCCGGCCCGCCGCGCCCGAGGCCACCCCGACGCCCGCGCTGGGAGCCGGCATTCGGCGCTCGCCGGTGGTGTTTGGGGCAGGCACGGGGCTGTGGCAATTGGGGCAGCTTACGCGGGTGCAGTTCCTGAATGTGGTGCGGGCGTGGTCGTTTCGGGCGCTGGTGTTTTTTGGGGTCGTGAATGTGCTGTTTTCGGCCTACTTCCGCTACACCGGCGACCGCGTGCAGATGCCTGTGACCTACGAGATACTATCCGTGATTAACAACGGTTTCTCCCTGTTCTTTCTCATCATTATCACCGTGTATTCGGGCGAGCTGGTGTGGCGCGAGCGCGAAACCAAATTGCAGCTTGTGTTCGACGCGCTGCCAATGCCCAACTGGGTGCCCTTCGTAAGCAAGCTACTGGCGCTGGTGGGCACGCAGGTGGTGCTGTACGCGGCGCTGGTGCTGGTGGGCGTGGTCGTGCAGCTGTTCCGGGGCTACCACGGCCTGGAGCTGGATTTGTACGCCAAGGACTTCTTATTGCAGCTAGTTAACATCATCTTGCTCTGCATCTTGTCGATGGCCGTGCAAGCCATCGTTAACAACAAGTACGTGGGCTACACGGTGATGATACTTTTCTACGTGGTGGTGTTCATCGCGCCCGACGCCCTGGGGCTGCACCACGTGCTGCTGAAGTACGACGGCACCATCCCCTATACCTACTCCGACATGAACGGCTACGGGCACTTTGTGGCCCCGCTGCTGTGGGTGAACCTGTATTATATGGCGGCGGCGCTGCTGCTGGCCGTGCTCACCAACCTACTGTGGGTGCGCGGGGCCGAAACCAGCGTGCGGCAGCGCGGGCGCTTGTTTGGGCAGCGCTTTGGCGGCGGGGCGCGGCTGGCGCTAGCCGGCGCAGTGGTAGCCGTGCTGGCGCTGGGTGGCTACGTGTACTATAACACCAACGTTGAAAACCAATACTTTGCCCCTAAAGACCTCGAAGCCCGCTCGACCCGCACCGAGCGCCTCTACAAGCGCTACGAGCACCTAGGGCAACCCAAAATCATCGCCACCCGGCTCGACGTGGACCTCTACCCCACCGCCAGTCCGCGCCGCTACCAGATGGCGGGCACGCTCATACTGCTCAACCGGGAAAGCCGCGCCCTCGACACGCTGTTTGTCAACTACGACCCCAGCCGCGCCGTGCAAACCACCCTCACGCCCGGCCGCCCGGCTACCGTGCTGCTCGACGACCCCGAGGCCGGCGTGCGCCTCTACCGCCTGGGGCAGCCGCTGGCGCCCGGCGACTCGCTGCCGCTGGCCGTGCAGGTGCGCTACGCGGCGCGGGGCTTCACCTCGCGGCCCCAGGACCAGAGCGTGTTTAGCTGGGCCACCATTCCGCCTGAAGACCGCCTCACGGCCAATGGCACCTTCCTTGATGGCACCAGCGTGCACATCGGCTATATGCTAGAGGGCGAATTGGAGGAAGACGACATTCGGCAGCGTAATGGCCTGAAGCCTAAGGAACGGATGCCCCGCCTCAACGACCCGCGCGGCCTGATGACCTGCGGCTTTACCAGCGATGCCGACTACATCCGCTTCGAAACCACGGTGAGCACCGACGCCGACCAGACGGCCATCGCGCCCGGCTACTTGCAAAAGGAATGGATCAAAGGCGGCCGGCGCTACTTTCACTACCGCATGGATGCGCCGATGATGAACTTCTACTCCATCCAAAGCGCCCGCTATGCCGTGCGCCGCGACCAGTGGCGCGACCCCGCCACCGGGCAGGCCGTGGCCATCGAAATTTACTACCACCCCACCCACGCCTACAACGTGCCGCGCATGGCCGATGCCCTCAAAAAGGGCCTCAACTACTACACCAAGGCCTTCGGGCCGTACCAGTTCCGGCAGGTGCGCATCCAGGAGTTTCCGCGCTACAAGAGTTTCGCCCAGAGCTTCCCGAACACCATTCCGACCTCGGAGGGCGCGGGTTTCATCTCCGACCTACGCGATAAAGACAAGCCCGACGGCGTGTTTTTCATCACCAACCACGAGCTCGGGCACCAGTGGTGGGGCCACCAGGTGGTGGGCGGCCAGGTGCAGGGCTCGTCCATGCTCAGCGAGTCGCTGGCCGAGTACTCCTCACTCATGACCTGCAAGCACGAATTCAGCGCCCCGCTCATGCAAAAGCGCATGCGCGACGAGCTCGACCAGTACCTGCGCGGCCGCCGCGGCGAGCGCAAAAAAGAGCTACCGCTGATGCTGGTCGAAAACCAACCCTACATCCACTACAACAAGGGCGGCATGGTGTTTTTTGCCCTGCAAGACTACATCGGCGAGGATAAATTGAACGGCGCCATCAAGGCATTTCTGGCCAAAACCCGCTACCAAACCCGGCCTTACACCAACACTGCCGAGTTTGTCAGCTACCTCAAAAAAGCCACGCCCGACTCGCTGCAATACGTGGTGCACGACATGTTCGAGACCATCACGCTCTTCGAAAACCAACTCGACGAGGCCACCTACACCCAGCGCCCCGACGGCAAATACGACGTGCGCCTCACCCTGCGTGCCGCCAAAATGCGCGCCGACAGCCTGGGCAACGAAACCCCCATCGCGCTAGCCGACTACGTGGACATCGGCATCTTCGGCCCCGACCAAGCCAAGAAAACCGAGGACTACGACGCCAGCGGCAAGCCGCTATTCTTCCAGAAAATCAAGCTCACGCAGCCCAAAACCGTGCTCACCTTCGTGGTACCCAGCAAGCCCGCCAAAGCCGGCATCGACCCGTACCACAAGCTCATCGACCGGCACTATATGGATAACGTGAAAGCGGTGGCGGCGGGGGAAAGTAAGGGTACGGTAGTGGCGCAGCGGTGACAAATTTGCGCCTACTGCTGAGTAAAGCTACTTGCGAGATTCGGCAATTAGCAAGACGCACTTGTAGATGTTTTCATAGACTGAGTTAACAAAAGCGCACTCCAACTCTCCTCGTTCGCACATTGGATAGTCGGTAGGGCCGTTGCCTTCAATTGTACCTACACTCTGCTCTTTCACGATGGTTGTCTTTTGCTTGCTACTGTAGAGCTCGGTTGAAGTCGTTACCTGCCATCCCTGCTTAGATTTTCTAGCGACAAGTAGAGGAAAGTTGAGAATAAAATCTGCTTTAGTCTTAGCTGCCATTGCAGCGTAGGCCGTTAGATTCGATGGCAATTTTTCCGTTGTAACTAAAATCAGCCTAGGCTTAATTTTATGGGGCTTGTAAAGTCGGTAAGCAATAAAATCCCGAGCGATATAAGACACATAGTTGCTTAGGGTTAGGCTGTCGACAAAAGCTATGTCATTCTCAAACATCTTTCGCGTGTATTCTGGCTGCTGACTGTATTGCTCTTGGTTGCTTTCTTTTTGTTTTCGCTTTGCAGCGGCAGCTAACACCCGATTTTTAACCAGAACATTGTTTCTCGCTTCATATTCAGCTTTGCAGTCCTTGCTTACCTCAACTTTATTCGGCGCTAGCACCAGTACCCGTAATGTGTCTGACTGTTGACAATAGGCAGACAAAGCAGTTAGTAGGAAGAAAAGAGGTGTCGCAATGAGTCTTTTCATTTTGATGGATAAGTAAATTACTGTCAAGCCTAAGTATCCCTCAACTGGTCCAAATTATGCGCTGTATAAACTCACACCAGCACCCTACGGCTTCGTCTCCGCCAGCCCCTTATCAATGGCCTGAAAAGTCTGGTTACTCGGCTTCATCACTTTGCGGAGCTCGGTTTGGGCGGCCAGGAAGTGCGGGCGGGCCACTTGCGGGCGCTTGAGTTGCATGTTGAGGATGGCAAGGTAGAAGTGCAGCAAGCCCTGCGCGGCCGGCTCGGCGGGAGCCTTGGGCACTTGGCTGCTGAAAAATGCCTCGGCCTCCGCCCACTGGTTTTGCACCTGATAGATGTCCATGATATCGACAAACATCTCATCATCGGCCGGATTGAGTTGGTAGAGGCGAGTGGCCCAGGTGGTGGCATCGGGCGCGTGGGTAGACACCGCCAGTTCGAGCAGGCTGCGGAACGAGGCGTATTTCTGGGGCTGAATTTCTAGACTTTGCAGCCAAGCCTTGCGGGCCTCTTCGGGCCGTTGTTGCTGGCGGTAGAGCACGCCCAGCATGTGGGCGGCGTCGGCTTTTAGGGGCGGGTCGGTGTAGAGGCGCAGGGCCGTTTGGGCCTGCACGGTGGCCTCGGCGGGCTTTTTAAGCTGCATGAGGGCGTAGGCCAGGTTGTAGTGCGAGGTTGGGTAGTCGGGATTCAGCGCAATAGATTTCTCGAACGGCGCGATGCTGGGCTCGCTTTCACCTTGCACCAAGTAGGCGTAGCCCACGGCATAGTACGACATAAAATCGCCGACCTGGTGCGCGTGGGCCTGGTTATAGTTGTCGAGCACCAGCTTTAGCAGCTGCTCGTCCGATTTGTCGCGCTCGCCGCAGTGGCAGAGCATGGCGCGGTAGTAGTAATCGCCCAGGCCTTTGCGCAGGCGGTAGTCTTGTGGGAAGCGCTTTTGCAGCTGCGCCAGTTGCTTCGGAATATCGACCAGGTGCATGCTGTACTGCCCTTCGGTTTGGCCGCGCAGCTGCTGTACTGTCTCTTTTGGACCGAGATTTTTTAGGCCGAAGCCCTGAAAGCTGAGCGTAATCAGGTAGTAGTCGAGCAGGATTTTCTCCTTTTGCAGGAATACGGCCGGCCGCTGGTCCTTGGGGTCAGCCTTATCCAATACTTGGTATGCCGCTTCGTATTGCTTGGCGGCTTCCAACTTGGCGGCTTGGGCGAGCGCGGCAGGCTCGGCCGTTTGACCCAAGCTTACACGGGCTAGCAATGATAACCCGGTTAACAGGCCATAGGAACGTAGAATAGAAGCCATTGACCTGCGGGTGCTTAGCGTAAAACAGAAGCGCTAAGCTAGGTCCAATCAACGCATCGGCACAATGCGTTGCTTTTAGTTGGCCGGGCGTGGCGCCTCACCCCCTAACCCCCTCTCCGAAAAGGAGAGGAGAACTAACTCTAATGCTAGTTTCTAGCTCTTTGGGTATGCAACGTATTTGTCTCTAATTCTACAGCTAAAAACTAGAACTAGCCCCTCTCTCCTTTTCGGAGAGGGGGCTAGGGCCTGAGGCACCACAGGCGGCGAGCAAGCTTCAACGCAAACAGCCTCCGCAACACGAGTTGCGGAGGCTGCTTGTCTTTATAAAGGCCGAAAGCTGCCTAGGACGCGAAATAATGCCCCTGCTCTAAATCAGCCAACAGCCCTACGTGCGTGGGCTGCCAGCCCAGCCGCTGCTGCGTAAGCGCGCTAGATGCCGCCATATCGAGGCCAGCAAAGCGGGCCATCCAACCAAAATGGTCGGCTACTTTTTCGGCCGATTTCGACACCACTGGTACGTTTAGGTGCTGGCCAATGACGCCGGCTAGGTCGCAGAAGGCAATGCCTTCGTCGCCGACGCCATGGTAGCGGGCGCCGGCCTGGCCCTGCTCTACCGCCAGCCGAAACAAGCGGGCCGCGTCGAGCCGGTGCACGGCCGGCCAGCGGTTCAGGCCCTCGCTTAGGTAGGCTGCTTCGCCCTTTTGGCGTGCCAGCCCGATGAGGTAGGGCACGAAGCCGTGGTCGCCCGCATCGTGCACCGACGCAGCCAGCCGCACCACCATAGCCCGCACACCCTGCGCCACTAGCGCCAGCGCTGCCTGCTCCGAGGTGCGCACGGCAACAGCTGGCATATCCTCTTCGGTGGCCAAGCGGCCGGGGGCAAAACCAGCAAAGCCCGACGTTACGACCAGCGACCGGTCGGAGCCGGCTAGCACGCTGCCTATCGCCTCGACGGCGTTAGTCTCAGTGACTGCGGCCGCCTCGTACTGCGAAAAGTCGTGATTATAGCCCAAGTGGATAACACCATCGGCAGCGGCCGCGCCGCGCTTGAGGCTATCGAGGTCGGTGAGGTCGCCCCGCAGCACCTCGGCCCCGGCGGCAGTTATGGCCTGCGCCGACGCATCGGAGCGAGCCAAGCCCAGCACTTGGTGGCCGGCTTGCAACAATTCTTGGACTACGGCCGAACCCACAAAACCCGACGCACCCGTTACAAAGACTTTCATAAAATGGTCTGTTTAGCGTAGCAGAATAACTACGGCACAAAGGTCCAGTAGCGACCTAGGGGCCGTACTGCGCGGCGCAAACCATCTACGGTAAAAATCAAACAGCCACGGGTGTGCGATAATCGCCGGGGGCCACGCCGGTTTGGCGCTTGAAAAAGTGGCAGAAGTGCGCCGTATCGGTAAAGCCAAGGCTGTCGGCAATCTCGGCCACAGTCCAGCTCGATTGCTTCAGTAGCTGCCGGGCTTCCTGCGCTACGCGGTCGGCGAGCAGGGCGGTGGTGGTGTGGCCGGTGGCTTCTTTCAGCACCCGGTTGAGGTGGTTGACGTGCACGGCCAGCGCATCGGCGTAGTCGCGGGCCGTACGTAGCGCCAGCTGCTGCCGCGGGGCCGCCAGCGGAAATTGCCGCTCCAGCAATTCGGCAAATTGCGCGGCCAGCCGGCCCGCGGCTGTGGGCGCTGGCAGCGGCACCAAGTCGGGCCGCAGCTTCTGGCCGTAGTAAATCAGCTCCAGCAAATATGCCCGCAGCAATTCCTGGCTATAGGCGTAGCCAGAGCCGCTTTCGCGCAGCATTTTCTCAAAAATAACCCCTAGGGTAGCGTACTCCTCTTCGCTCACGGTGAGCACTGGGCAGGCGCCTTGCCCGAATATTGGCAGCTCGTCGAGCACAATACTGCCCTTCACGGGCAGCAAAAACTCGTCGGTGAACAAACACACGTAGCCCGTCTGGTTCAGGTCGTGAGGGTGCCAGCGGTAGGGCACCCGCGAGGTGACAAACCACAGCCCTAAGTTTTCTACCTCCACCTCCCGGTCGGCGTACTCTATCCGGCTGCGCCCCCGTATCAGGCTGATTTTATAAAATGGCCGCCGGTCGAAGCTCATTGAAGGCCGATTCTCTCTATTAACCATCAGGTCGGCCACGTTTACTACCTTGAACTGCCCGGTCGGGCGTGGCCGGCCTGGTAATCCAGGGCTAGGTTTCGCTTTGTGGTAAAACTCTTCGAAAGGATTGGCAGACATACGGAGCGGCTGTATAACTCAAAGGTAATCCGCAATGTGGAGCACCTGCTCCATTCGGGTTTTCTGGCGCGAGTTTAGCGCAGCGTAACTCGTGCCAATAAATGACGTGGAGTTTTCAACTCCACTGCCGCGCAGCGGCAAGCCACGGATGTGCGGTTTACACGGGTGTGCGGCTTACTTTGAAGCAGCCTTCTCCCACAAACGCAACTTGCCGCGTTGCGGCAGTGGAGGCACAGCCTCCACATCATGGTCGGCACGAGTTACGCTGCGCTAAACTCGCGCCAGCATATGCCAGTGTATGGGACTACTGCCCGCCGCGGACGCGCATGGGCAACACATATACCGCCTCCGAGGCGGTGATGAACAACGTTTTCCGGTCCTTACCGCCAAAACAAATATTGCCGGTCCACTCACCGGGCACGTCGATATGGGCTAAGCGCTCGCCACTGGGGCTGTACACAGTCACGCCCTTACCGGTGAGGTACACGTTGCCGTGCTCGTCTAGCGTCATACCATCCGAACCCTGCTCCACGAAAAGCTGGCGGCTGGTAAGCGCGCCATTCGGGCCGAGCTGGTAGCGGTATGTTTTGTTGCCATCGATGTCAGCGATGAACAATGTTTTGCCATCGCGCGGGCCGATGATACCATTGGGCTTCTTGAGGCCCATTTCGACTACCGTGGGCTGGTGCTGGCCGGGGGCCAGGTAGTACACGTACTGGCCGGGCTGCTCGGGTGCGGTGTGCGCCCAATAGTCGCGCTGGTAGTAGGGGTCGGTGAAGTAAATGCCACCATTTGGGGCCACCCACACGTCGTTGGGGCCGTTTAGGCGGTGGCCGGGCGGCTGGTCTACCAACACCGTAACCTTCTTATCGGGGCCGATGGACCAGAGCTGATTCTGCTCGTCGGCGCACACGATAAGGTTGCCCTTTTGGTCGAAATACATCCCATTGGCACGCCCGGCGGGGTCCATATATACCGAGAGTTTGCCCTGGGTATCGTACTTCCAGATTTTATTATTAGGCTGGTCGGTAAAGTACACATTACCAGCTTTATCCACAGCAGGGCCTTCGGTAAACTTGAACTGCTTGGCTACCAACTGCGGCGTGGTAGAGCCAGCAAACAAGCCGCTGTCCTGCGCCTCGTTTTTGGCCCGGCGGCGGGCGTGGGCCCGCGCTGCCCCCACTACTACTATTCCTCCCACGGCCGCCAGCAGCGACCAGCGGCCAATCCGAATCCAGGTACTACGCATACGCGAAATGGGCTTTGCTGAAAGGCCTGTATACGGCTGCCACGCCCGGTTGTCGAGGGCCGGGCCGAAAACCTGGAATCGTTGCAGATGGAATACACTGAGAAAAAATATAATATTTTCTTTAAACAATTATTTCGCTTTAACACAGATAGTCTTCAGAATTTAACTTAAAATATTTATTTTTAAGTCCGCCTAGCATAGCACTACATGCATACTAAAATCATTTTTTATTGACCCCAAAATAGCCTTAATTATCAAACCAAAGGGCATACGGTATTCATTAGCATTTTCCATACCTTTTTTACTGAATCGCGCTAATTTGGCGAGTAGCTTTCCCAGTTAAGTGCTAGTGACCGTTGTCATTTTCAGAAAAAAATATACCTTGCGTAGCCCTTGGGCAATATACTTTTTCCAATCATCAATTTCTTTTATGTCCCACAAGTACACTACGATGGCTGCCTTAACCTTAGGGATTGCCGCCCTCCCTCATTTAGCTAGCGCTCAGGAAGGTGTCCGCCTTCAGAAAAAAGAATTGGCTGCCGATGGCCAACCGTCGCTCATCGAGTTCAAAGCAGCCGCCCGCCCCAGCGCCTCCGATGGCGCGTTTGTGCTGCGCGAGCAGCTCGGCCTGGGCCAGGACGAGCAGATGCGCCCCGCCCGCCGCGAAACCGACCAGCTCGGCTTTACCCACCAGAAATTTGAGCAGTACTATAAAGGCGTTAAAATCGAGCACGCCACCTACACCGTGCACGCCCGGAACGGGGCCGTGGAAAGCCTGAGCGGCGACTACGAGAAAGTGGACAAGCTCAGCACCATGCCCAGCCTGAGCGCCGGCACCGCCCTGGGCCGCGCCTTGGCCGCCGTAGGGGCCAAAAAATACATGTGGCAGGACGCCACCGAAGAGGCCGGCCTCAAGCAGCAAACCGGCAACCCCGCCGCCAGCTACCAGCCGCAAGGCGAGCTCGTAATCGTGCGCGACTTCCGCAAGGATGCCGAGACCGGTCCGCTGGTACTAGCCTGGAAATTTGATATTTATGCCCAGACCCCCGTGAGCCGCGCGTATATCTACGTCGATGCCAGCACCGGCGACATCGTGCTGCGCGATGCTATTATCAAGCACGCTACTACGGCCGCCGCCACGGGCTCGTTTGCCACGGCCTACAGCGGCACCCGCTCGCTGGCCACCGAAACCACCACCGGCGGCTACCGCCTGCGCGAGTACACCCGCGGGCTGGGCATCGAAACCTATAACTGCAAGAAGGGGAACAGCTACACGGCCGCCACCGACTTTATGGATGCTGATAATAGCTGGACTGCCGCCGAATACAACAACGCCAACTATGACAACGTGGCCGGCGACGCGCACTTCGGCGCGCAGGCTACTTACGATTATTGGAAGGCCGTGCACGCCCGCAACAGCTACGACAACGCCGGGGCCAAAATCAAGAGCTACGTGCACTACGACGACACGCCCAGCACCACGGCGGGTTATGAAAACGCCTATTGGAACGGCTCAGTCATGACCTATGGCGACGGGGCCAGCACCTTCAAGCCGCTGACTGCGCTGGACGTGTGCGGCCACGAAATCGGCCACGCGGTGTGCGAAAAAACCGCCAACCTAACCTACTCGGCCGAGTCGGGGGCCCTGAATGAGGGCTTTTCGGACTGCTGGGGCGCCAGCATCGAAAAGTACACCGTGGACCAGCTCGGCCTCACCGGCAAATCGACCTGGGACATTGGTGAGGAAATCATGCGGGCCGGCGGCGCGCTGCGCTCGATGAGCAACCCCAACCAGTACGGCCAGCCAGCCTACTACAAGGGTAGCCGTTGGGTATCGACCACCAATACGTCGGCCAGCAACGACTACGGCGGAGTGCATACCAACTCGGGCGTGCTCAACTACTGGTACTACCTGGTGAGCGTGGGCAAAACCGGCACCAACGAAGTAGGTAACGCTTACGCCGTAACGGGCCTCGGACTGGGCGATGCCGCCAAAATCCTGTACCGCACCGAAAGCGTGTACCTGAGCGCTAGCTCAAACTACGCCGCGGCCCGCACCTATTCTATTCAGGCCGCTACCGACCTGTTTGGCGCTACCTCGACCCAGACCCAGGCCGTGACCAACGCTTGGTACGCCGTGGGCGTGGGCGCTGCGTATGGCGGGGGCACCACTACGCCGCCCACCACGGTGGCCTACTGCGCCAGCAAAGGCAGCAGCGTAGCCTACGAGTACATCGACTACGTGAAGCTGGGCACCATTGCCCGCACCAGCACCGCCGATGGCGGCTACTACGATGGTACGGCCTTGAGCACCAGCGTAGCTGCGGGTTCAAGCCAGACCATCAGCTTCTCGGCAGGCTTTGCGGGCTCGGCCTACAGCGAGTACTTTAAGGTGTACATCGACTACAACCAGGACGGCGACTTCGGCGACACGGGCGAAACGGTAGTGAGCGCGGCGGCCAGCACCAGCACCACTACCCGTACGGCCACCTTCACCATACCCGCCACCGCCAAGACCGGCAAAACCCGCCTGCGCATCGTGATGAGCGACGCCACCACCACCACCAGCTGCGGCAGCTACAGCTACGGCGAAACTGAGGACTATAGCCTCAGCATCACCGGCGGCACTACCATCGCGGCGGGCCAGGGCCTCACCGCCACCAGCGTAACTCTCGACGCGGGCGCCGAACTCAGCCTCTACCCCAACCCAGCCGCCGACCAGCTCAACCTGAGCCTGAGCTCGGGTGCCGAGTTGAAGTCGGTAGAAGTGCTCGACGTGCGCGGCGCCAAAGCCAGCGCCCGCTACCTCGGCAACGGCGAAGTGAGCGTGAGCAGCCTCGCCCCTGGCCTCTACCTGCTGCGCGCCAGCGACGGCCAAAACACGTTTGTCAAGCACTTCTCCAAGCAATAAGCTTCGTAACAAGCTACTCAGCAGAAAGCCCGGCCAGTTGGCCGGGCTTTTTTTATGCACTGCGGCGAAGCGGAGTCAGCGAAGTATAGCCTTAGCTAGTTCTTGCTTTTTTTATTTATTTCATTCAATTTACCTCCGCTCAGTAAATATAGCTTTTTCCTTCTACAACGAAGCTATTTTCATCGCCCATAATTACGCTATCAGCCAGCAAAGTATCTTTTAGGTTATCAAGCATTTTTCATGCCTTTTCTCGCATAAAACCTGCACTGATTGAGTAATAAATTCTATAAAATATATTTTTATTAATGTTTAGTAAATACAACTTAACATTGCACTGCCACATGGCAAACTCATTTTCACCCACCACTCATGTTTCACAAATACACTACATTGGCAGCCCTGGCTATGGGAGCTGCCGTGCTCCCGCATTTGGCCAGCGCCCAGGAGGGCGTCCGCCTCCAGAAGAAGGAGCTGGCGGCCGATGGCCAGCCTTTGCTCATCGAATTTCGGGCGGCCGACCGCCCCAGCGCTGCCGATGGTGCCTTCGTGCTGCGCGAGCAGCTCGGCCTGGGCCAGGACGAGCAGATGCGCCCCGCCCGCCGCGAAACCGATGAGCTCGGCTTTACGCACCAGAAATTTGAGCAGTACTACAAAGGCGTCAAAATCGAGCACGCCACCTACACTGTGCACGCCCGCGCTGGGGCCGTGGAAAGCCTGAGCGGCGACTACGAGAAAGTGGACAAGCTCAGCACCACGCCCAGCCTGAGTGCCAGCGCCGCTCTGAGCCGCGCCCTGGCCGCCGTGGGAGCCAAAAAGTACATGTGGCAGGATGCGACCGAAGAGACCGGCCTGCGGCAGCAAACCGGCAACCCCGCCGCCAGCTACCAGCCGCAGGGCGAGCTGGTAATAGTGCGCGATTTCCGCCAGGACCCCGAAGCCGGCCCGCTGGTACTGGCCTGGAAATTTGACATCTACGCCCAGGCTCCGGTAAGTCGCGCCTACTACTATGTCAATGCCCAAACGGGCGACGTCGTGCTGCGCGACGCTATTATCAAGCACGCTACTACCGCAGCTGCCACGGGCTCGTTTGCTACGGCCTACAGCGGCACGCGCTCGCTGGCCACCGAAACCACCACCGGCGGCTACCGCCTGCGCGAGTACACCCGCGGGTTGGGCATCGAAACCTATAACTGCAAAAAGGGCACGAACTACGCCACTGCCGTCGATTTTATCGACGCTGACAACAACTGGACTGCGGCCGAGTACAACAACGCCAATTTTGACAACGCGGCCGGCGATGCGCACTTCGGCGCGCAGGCCACCTACGACTACTGGAAGACCATCCACAACCGCAACAGCTACAACAATGCGGGGGCCAAAATCCTGAGCTACGTGCACTACAGCAGCAGCTACGAAAACGCCTTTTGGGATGGCACCCGCATGACCTACGGCGACGGAGCCAGCACATTTAAGCCCCTGACGGCGCTCGACGTGTGCGGCCACGAAATCGGCCACGCCGTGTGCTCCAACACCGCCAACCTGACGTACTCCTACGAATCGGGGGCCCTGAATGAGGGCTTTTCGGACTGCTGGGGCGCCAGCGTGGAGAAGTATACCGTGGACAAATTTGCCCTCACCGGCAAGTCGACCTGGGACATTGGCGAGGAAATTAAAAAGGCCGGCGGCGCGCTACGCTCGATGAGCAACCCTAACCTCTACGGGCAGCCAGCTTATTATAAGGGCCTGAAATGGTACACCGGCAGCGGCGACAACGGCGGCGTGCACTACAACTCGGGCGTGCTCAACTACTGGTACTACCTGATTTCGGTGGGCAAAACCGGCACCAACGAGGTGGGCGCGGCCTATTCGGTAGCGGCCCTGGGCCTGACCAATGCGGCCAAAATTCTGTTTCGGGCCGAAAGCGTGTACCTCACGGCCAGCTCGAACTACGCGGCGGCCCGCACGGCCACCATCAGCGCCGCCACCGACTTGTTTGGCGCGGGCTCGGCCCAGGTAGTGGCCGTTACCAATGCCTGGAATGCCGTGGGCGTGGGCGTTACGACGGGCGTGTACTGCACCAGCAAGGGCAGCAGCGTAGCGTATGAGTACATTGATTACGTATCGATTGGCAGCACTGGCAGCCTTGTCCGCAGCAGCGGGGCCGATGCCGGCTATTATAATGGCACCGCTCTTAACACCAACGTGGCGGCTGGTTCGAGCCAGAACATTGGCTATTCGGCGGCTTTTGTGAGCACGGCTTATAACGAGTATTTCAAAATCTACGCGGACTGGAACCAGGACGGTGACTTCGGCGATGCCGGCGAAACCATTGTGAACGCGGTGGCCAGCACCAGCACGGCCACCCGCACCAGCACCTTCACCGTACCCAGCACCGCCCGCAATGGCAAAACCCGCCTGCGCATCGTGATGAGCGACAACTCGGCTACCACTAGTTGCGGCAGCTACAGCTACGGCGAAACCGAAGACTACGGCATCACCGTGACCGGCGGCGTCAGTACGGCTACACTCGACGGCGGCGTAGCGGGTATTCAGGCGGCTACCCTCGACGCAGGCGCCGAACTCAGCCTCTACCCCAACCCAGCCGCCGACCAGCTCAACCTGAGCCTGAGCTCGGGTGCCGAGTTGAAGTCGGTAGAAGTGCTCGACGTGCGCGGCGCCAAAGCCAGCGCCCGCTACCTCGGCAACGGCGAAGTGAGCGTGAGCAGCCTCGCCCCTGGCCTCTACCTGCTACGCGCCAGCGACGGCCAGAATACGTTTGTCAAGCACTTCTCCAAGCAATAGGCTTCGCAGCAAGCTACTTAAGGGAAAGCCCGGCCAATTGGCCGGGCTTTTTTGTTGGGTATTTGGGCTTGGCCTGATGCGGGGAACCTCACCCCCGGCCCCTCTCCAAAAAAGAGGGTAGCCTGACGACTTTAACGATAATCTAGAGTGGCTTTGAAGTTGCTGTACAGGTGGTTATAGAGATGCATACTTGCGTCTCGTCGTTTTTGAGCTCGACGACCAAGAGACGCAAATATGCGTCTCTACATTTACCCGTACACTAGCCCTGAATTTGCTCTATACCTGCCAGCGGTCGGCTCCCCTCTTTTTTGGAGAGGGGCCGGGGGTGAGGTTCCCCACGCCGGGGCAAACTAGCTACGCCCCCAGCGCCAGCCCGCGCAGCCAGGCATCGGCCGCCGCGAAATTATCGAAGCGCTTGAACTGAAAATCGGCCGGCGCCGTGCTCACCACCGACTGCGTGGAGAGGCGGTGCAGCGGGTCGGCGCCCTCCACGATGGCGCAGTGCCGAGTGCGCGCCTGGCTAATGGCCCGCGGTATCCAATTGGTAGTAAGCCACTCCTGCGCCGCGATGGACAGCGGCGCCCGCTGGCCGTGGTCGGACAGCACGCGGCGTACCCGGCTGCTTTGCAGCAGCGCCAGCACCTGCTCATAAAAGGCCTGAATAGTTTCGAGCGGCTGCCGCCCGGTGGCCCACGCCAGGCGCACGTAGCCCGCCGGCTGGTAGAAAACCTTGCCCGCCGAATTTTGAAAAAACAGGGTTTCCTGCGCGTGGGGCAATGAATTCATGATAGCGTACTAAGCGGCGGCTGGCTTCCCGCCCGGCCTTAAAAATACGGGTAGAATCGCCGGCGCCAACGCGCCGACGCGGGTAAAATCCCTCGGGCGCAGTACTATTGCAACCGTGACTCCTGACCTGCTGCCCGTTGCTCCACCGCCCGCCCAGGTAGCGCCCTACGCGCCGGGCCTGCATATTCTGGCCACTTTTGCCGCGCCGGCTGGGCGGCTGCGCGATGCGGCGGGCAGCCAGCTGTTTTTTGGCGAACTCGTGGCGCGGCTGGGCCTCACCAGCGTGGGCGAGGTCTACCACGTATTCGCCGAAAACGCGGGTTTTACGGCTGTTTTGGCCCTCACCGAGTCGCACCTCAGCATTCATACCTGGCCCGAGCACGGGCTGGCTACATTCGACGTATTTTTGTCGAATTTTCGGCGCGACAACCACGCCACCGTGCGGGCCATCTACCAGGAAACACTGGCCTTTTTCGAGGCTGAGCAACAATACTATGCGGAGGTATTGCGATGAGTAGTACGCCCACTTTCGCCCCGCCCGCCACGTGGGTTACCTGCCCCAAATGCCAGGCCCAGGTACCCTGTTACGACCCGGCCAATAGCCGCTATTTTGGCTGCTTCAAGTGCCGCACGTATTTCCGGGCCGTGCCCGAGGCGGAGGCCGGCCACCAGGTCAGCGGCTTCAAGCGCGAATTGCCGCCCGGCCCTAGCCTACCGCTGGGTGCTACGGGCACGCTCGGCGGCTACCAGGTGCGCCTCACTGGCTACCAGGTACGCGGCGAAAAAAACGACCGCACCGCCGAATGGCGCGAGTACCAGCTGCGCCCCGTGCAGGCGATAGTGGGCGATGACCCCATCGACTTCCCGCTACAGCTCGCCGAGTACCAAGGCCACTGGCTCCTGATTCGGCGGGCAACGAGCTTCCCGGCTACCAAGGGCAACCATTCGTTTCAGGGCAAGGAATGGACCAGCCCGAGCACCGGCAATGGCTACCGGCTCTGGCACCACTACCAGCCCATTATTCGCGATGCGCAGGGCGAATTCGACTGGAATATTATAGACGACGAGCAGCTTAAAATACAGGAATTTACTTGCCCGCCCTACCTGCTTTCAAGCGAACAGGCTCCCAAAGCTAATTCCGTTTGGTACCTCTCCGAATACCTGGAGCCAAACCAGGTAGCGGCGGCTTTTGGGCTCTCTGTGAGCCAGTTGCCCAGCCGCTACAACACAGGCGCGGCCGAGCCCAACCCGCATCAGACTGGCACCGCGTGGCGCTTATTTGGGGTGGCGGCCTTGCTGCTGTCCATCATGACCTGCTGGCTGGCCATCACGCGGCCTAGCTCCACCATTACCGATACCTTCACCGTGCCAGCCGCCCCAGCCGATGCTGATATGGCAGCGACGGCCGCCCGTGCCCGTGCCGACAGCGCGGCCGCCGCCCTGCTGGCCTTCACCGGCGACACGGTGGGCCTAGCAGCCGCCAGGGCCACCGCCTCACTCCAAACGCCCGCCACCCCGCCACCCGCTGCCACCCCACCCGGCTACAACCAGATGCTGGTATCCAAAACCATCGAGCTAACGCACCCAGCGGCGGTCGATATCACCTTTACCGCGCCGGGCCTCACCAACCACTGGCTGGAGGTAACGGCCAGCCTCGTAAACGAGCAAACCGGGCGCGGCTACGAGGTCACCCGCTCGCTCGAATACTACGAGGGCGTGGAGGATGGCGAAAGCTGGAGCGAGGGCAGCCGGTCGGCCGACGCCGTTATCAGTGGCTTGCCGCCCGGCCGCTACCACCTCAACCTCTACCCCAGCGCCGAGGCTGGCACCGGCGACACTACCCTGGAGCTTCAGCTGGAGCAGCATTCGGGGTTCGCCTCCAATTTTATTATTATTCTACTTCTAATGAGCGTGTTGCCGCTGTACCAATTTATACGGCGCGGTGCTTTTGAAAATAGCCGCTGGGAAAACAGCGACTTTGCCCCCACCACCTCCTGAGTCTTCGCCTATGTTTCCTCTATTTCGCGACCTAGGGGCCGATTTGCGCCGCTCGCCCTTCTACGCGGGGCTGCTGGGCCTGGGCCTGGCGGGCTTTGTGGTGCTGGGCCTCCGTGGAGGTCGCCTACTAGGCGACGATAACGAAACCACCGAAGCTGAGCAGCAGGCTGGCCCGCGCCGCGCCGGTGGCCACGGCGGCTACGTGCACGGCTTCAATCATAAGTAATGTAAAATGGAGTGGCACTCCGTTTCCGCACCTCACCAACAACGGAGTGCCACTCCGTTCTACACTTCCCATGGAATACCTCAATCTCAAGGCGCTCACGGCCTCCGTTGTGTACTCGGTGCTGGGCATTGTTATCCTGCTCGTCAGCTTTTATTTATTTAATAAGCTGACGCCCGGTACCTTACGCCGCGAAATACTGGAAGAGCACAACACGGCCCTGGCCATTATCGCGGCGGCCTTTATGCTGGCCGTGGCCGTTATCATCAGCGCCGCCATTCATGGGTGAGGAGTCCGTACTGACGCGCCGCCGACGGGCGCGGGCCACCGCCCTCGCCCCGCCCACCGACGCGCCCCGGCCAGCCCTGCTGCTAGGCTCGGTGGCCGTAATCGCCACCTGCGGCCTGCTTTATGAGCTGATTGCCGGCACCTTAGCCTCGTACCTACTCGGCGACTCGGTCACGCAGTTTTCGACGGTTATTGGGGTCTATTTATTTAGCATGGGCGTGGGCTCGTGGCTGTCGCGCTACCTGGGCGGGCCGCTGCTACGCTGGTTTATCCGGCTCGAAATACTGGTGGGCCTGGTGGGCGGCGCGTCGGCGCCGCTGCTGTTTGGGCTGTTTGCGTACGTGGGCTCGTTTCGGGTGCTGCTATATGGGCTGGTAGGCCTGCTGGGCGCACTGGTGGGGCTAGAAATACCACTTCTGCTCCGCATTTTGCAGGGCCGACTGGCATTTAAGGAGTTGGTGGCGAGGGTATTTACCTTCGACTACGTGGGCTCGTTACTGGCGGCAGTGATATTCCCACTGGTGCTGGTGCCCCGGCTGGGGCTGGTGCGCACCGCCCTGCTTTTTGGCGCCTTAAACGTGGTAGTGGCGGGCGTCAGCCTGCTGTCTTTTGATGAAACCAAGCCCTATAGAAAGCGCTATTTGGCTATCATTGTTGTCTCGTTGCTGGCGCTGGGCGCGGGCGTAATTATGGCCGAGCGCATCCAGCGCTACGCCGAAGGCGAGGTATTTCAGGACACCGTTATCTACGCCCAAAGCACGCCCTACCAGCGCCTGGTACTCACCGGCAACCACCGCGGCGAGTTGCGCCTGTTCCTGAATGGCAACCTCCAGTTCTCCTCAGCCGACGAGTACCGCTACCACGAGGCATTGGTGCACCCGGCCTTGCAAGACCGGCCGCGAGCGCACCGCGTGCTGGTGCTAGGCGGCGGCGACGGCCTGGCCGTGCGCGAAATCCTAAAATACCCGCAGGTGCAGCACATCCGGCTCATCGACCTCGACCCGGCCATGACCAAGCTTTTCCGCAGCAACCAGCTGCTGCGCGAGCTGAATCACAACTCGCTGCACTCGCCCAAGCTCGAAATAAAAAACGCCGACGCCTACGCCTGGCTACGCCAGGACACGGCCCGCTATGACGTGGTTTTTGTGGATTTTCCCGACCCCGGCAACTACTCCATCGGCAAGCTCTACACCACGGCATTTTACCAAACGCTGCGCCAGCGGCTGCGGCCGGGCGGGCTGGTGGTGGTGCAAGCCACCTCGCCCTACGTGGCCCGGCACGCCTACTGGTGCGTGGTGCATACGCTGGCCGCCAGCGGGTTTAGCCCGGTGCCGTACCATGCCTACGTGCCCTCTTTTGGGGAGTGGGGCTACGTGCTGGCCCAGGCCCAGCCCGGCACCTGGCGGCCCACCGGCGGCCCGCTACCGGCCGGCCTGCGCTACGCCACACCGCACGTTATCAGCCAGATGCGCAGCTTTCCGCCCGATATGAGCGAGGTACCCACCGACGTAAACCAGCTCAACAACCAAGCGCTGGTGCGGTATTTTGAGGAGGAATGGGGGCCGTACGGGCAGTAGCGTTGGGTTTTGCGGCAGAAGGCCCAGCTTAATCTGGCCCTTTTAGAAGGGAATGCAAATAATCCTATTTAAAAGGTAAAAGTAAAAGGTCTTTCCGTTAGCTTTGCCGCACCCCGCCCACTCGCGCTCGCACTTTCCTTTCAACCTCATTTTTACCGATGAAGCAATCTCTTACTCGTTTTTGCTGCTTGTTGGGCGGCCTGGTTGGCATGAGCCAGTTGGCCTCCGCCCAAATCACCTACACGCCGGCCGCCGTAACGGGCTACTCGGCCGACGTGATAGCTGAGGGCACCGGCACGGTAGCCAGCAAGACCACCAACACCATCGACCGGGGCAACGCCACCGTGCGGTGGTGCTTTGCCAACACCACCTACGTGAACCCCACGGGGCAATCGCCGGTGCGCGCCCTACCAGCTAGCGGCTTGCTGCCCAGCGCCGTAACGACTACGCCGGGCCTCACGTTCCAGCTGGCCCCCGCCACTGCCAACAACTCGCTGCGCATCGACGGGGCGGGCTCAGGCACTCTCACGCTCGTGACCCCCGCCCCGGCCACCGAGGTAGTGGTACTGGCCACGGAAGGCAACGGCAGCACGGCTGCTAAAACGTTTACGGTCACTTTCACCGATGGCACTACCCAGGTTTTCAACAACCAAGCGGTGCCCGACTGGTTTGGCGGGGCCAACCCGGCCTTCGTAGTAGGCAGCCGCGTGAGCTACGTCGATAACAGCATCGACAACGCGAACACCGACCCGCGCCTGTACCAGGTGCGCCTCACGCTATCAGCCAATAATCTCGGCAAGCTCATACAGAGCGTGGCGGCTTCCAAAACCTCGACCGACCCGGTGCTCAACGTAATGGGCATCACGCTGGGGGCAAGCTGCCAAGGTGTGCCCAACGCCGGCACGGCCGTGGCCGCCCCGACTAGCATCTGCCCCGGCCAGCAGGTAGCCCTGAGCCCCGGCGGGGCCACGGCGGCCGGCGGCATCACCTTCCAGTGGCAGTCCTCTACCGACGGGGGCGTGACCTGGACTAGCATCGCGGGCGCTACCGGGGCCACGTACATCGGCACGCCGGTGGTTACGACCCAGTACCGCGTGGTGCTGACGTGCAGCGGGCAGTCGGCTACTTCGGTCGCGGCTACCGTTACGGTGTCGCCTACCGCAGCCACCCTCTCGTATGCCACGCCGCCCGCCACCGCTACCTTCTGCACCAGCGGTACACAGGCCGTGGTGACGGCCACGCCCGCCGGCGGCACGTTTAGCGCCCCCACTGGCCTCAGCATCAATGCTACTACGGGCGCTCTCAACCTGAGCGCCTCCACGGCGGGCACCTACACCGTGACCTACACACCGCCGTCGGGCTCGTGCGCTTCGCCGGGCACTACCACCGTTACCCTAACGGCCCCGGTTACGCCCACGCTGAGCTTTGGGGGCACCACGTTCTGCAAAGCCGGGGCGGCGCCCGTCACGGCGGCCGCGCCTACGGGCGGCACGTTTAGCAGCACTACCGGCCTGGTTATCAATGCCTCGACGGGGGCAATAGACCTCGCGGCCTCCACCAATGGCACCTATACCGTGAGCTATACCAGCCCCGGCACGTGCGGCGGTACGGTTTCGACGCGCATTACCATTCAGGGCAATTCGGCCCCGGTTTATCCCAACGTGCTCACGCCCAACGGCGACAAGCTGAATGACGAGCTCAAGCTGAAAATCGCCGACGTGCAGAACTACTCGCTGAAAGTATTCAACCGCTGGGGCCGCCGCGTGTACGAAGGCTACAGCGCCACCGAAGGCTGGAACCCCGCCGACAACAGCGCCGGCACCTACTACTACCAAGTCGAATACACCGACTGCGCCGGCCGCGCCCAAATGGCCCGCAATTGGATAGAAGTCATTAAGTAGCTTCTTGGCTATTTGCTAAAAAAGGCGCAACTCCACTTCGGTGGGGTTGCGCCTTTTTTGTATCTGACTAAACTAGAGCAGTTTCGGAATCGGCAAACAGATTGTAGAGACGCAATACTTTGCGTCTGGCGTCTGGGTACGCTGCTCAACAACACAAGACGCAACGTATTGCGTCTCTACACTCGCCAACGGACTGTACACGGATACCGAAATGGCGCTAATGCGAACTGTGAGTACGCTTGCTTAACGTGGATGCCTCCCCCCGGCCCCCTCTCTGAAAAGGAGAGGGGGCCGGGGGGAGGCATCCACATTAGAAAAACTTAAATCAAACTAAATCAAGTCGAACGCCCGCGCGTATTGCCCCAGCTCAAAAGCCGTGGAGGCGCCGAGCTTATGGCGCAGGTTGCGGCGGTGGGTATCTACGGTCTGGGTCGAGATGAACAGCGTTTCGGCTATCTCGCCCGAGCTGCGGCTGCGGGCTAGGTGGCTCAGTATCTGCCGCTCGCGCCCGGTGAGGCTGGCAAACGTGGCAGCGTGGCGGCGCAAAAAGGCGTTCTCATCGAGCAGGCGCTGCACCTTGGTCGAAAGGTGGCTATCGGGCTCGATGCGGCACGAGAGGCAGATGATGAGCAGCGGCTGCCCCTGCTGCCCCTGCACCAGCACCCGCGCCGTGCTCAGGTAGTGCTCGAAGGTGCGGCCCGGCCCAGTACGCACCTGCTGAAAGAAGCTTACGCTGTAGCCCAGGTCGTTGCGCTCGAGCAGCTCCACTACTTTGGGCACGTACTCGTGCGCCTCTTCGGGGTTGAAGTAGCGCACGTAGTACTCCTCGCCCATTGCCACCAGCTCCGGAATGGTTATTTGCAAGGCGTGCAGGCCCCGGGCCGACATATAGAGCACCTGCCGGCCATCGTGGTTTAGCACGATGGCCACACCGGGGTAGTGGTGCGCAGTGGTCGCAATTTCGGCCAGCGCCCGCGTAATTGTTTCGTCATCGGTCATGAGCTTAGTGACAGTGGGCAGCCACAAAATGGGTGAAAAGAATAGCCTGCTAAATAGCACATAATTTCGCATATTCCTTCATTGCCTTTTCATTTAAAAGTTCAGCTTAATTCAACTGTTTTTTTGTTACCCGGCGCACAGTCCCAGTGTCTTGCCTCACTAGCCCGGCCGCAGCCTACGCAGCCCGGCCCGCGCTATTCCGGCGAGGGCCGCTAGCTTCGTGCTTCGCCCCCTTTTTAGTTGCTTTACATGCCGTCTCGCCGTATTTTTTTGGAGCAAGTCAGCGCTGGCCTGGCCGGCACGCTGCTCGCCGGCTTGCTGGGCAGCGTACCCGGCTGCACACCGGCGCGCTCGGCCGTGCAAGGCAAGTTGCGCGGGGCCACCCACCCGCTGGGCCACCTACTGCGCCAGCCGCACAAGATTCCGCCGCCCAGCGGCACCGAGGCAGTTGATACCATCATCATCGGCGGGGGCGTGAGTGGGCTGGCGGCCCGGCGCGAGCTGCACCGCCTGGCCCCCGGGCGCCAGACCATTTTGTTGGAGCTGGAGCCCACCACCGGCGGCAACGCCGCCTCCGGCCACAACGCCCGCACCGCCTACCCTTGGGGCGCGCACTACCTGCCCCTGCCCGACCACCGCGATACCGACCTGCTGGCTTTCTTGCAGGAAGCCCATATTTTGACGGGTTTTGGCCCCGATGGGCTGCCCATTTACGACGAAACCGCCCTCTGCCACGACCCCGCCGAACGCCTGCTCCTCAATGGCCACTGGCAGCCCGGCCTGGTGCCCGAGGCCGGCGTGCCCGCCGCCGACCGCGCCGAAATAGCCCGCTTTTTGGCCGAGGTCGAGCGCCTGCGCCACGCTACCGGCACCGATGGCCGGGAGCTGTTTCGACTCCCACTCGACCTGTCGTCGGCCGACGCGGCCACCCGGCAGCTCGACCACGAAACCATGGCCGACTGGCTCGCCCGCCACGACTACCGCTCCGAGTATCTGCGCTGGTACCTCGACTACTCGTACCGCGACGACTTTGGGGTGCCGGCCGCGCAGGTGTCGGCCTGGGCCGGGCTGCACTACTTCGCCGCCCGCAAAGGCCGCGCCCACAACGCCCCCGCCGATGCCGTGCTCACCTGGCCCACCGGCAACCACCACCTCGCCGAAGCCCTGCGCCAGCAGGGCGGCGCGGGCCGCATCGAGACTAATACGCTGGTTTTTGGCTTGCGCGAAGCTACTGACAATCAGATTGAAGTATTGGTGTATGACGGAGCCACCCGGCGCAGCACCGCGCTGCTGGCCCGGCACGTCATTTTGGCTACGCCGTGGCACGTGACCAAGCACCTGCTGCCCGGCCCCGCACTGCCGCTGGCCCCGCTGCACGTGCCTTGGCTGGTAGCTAACCTGCTGGTGGACGGCTACCCCGGCGGCCCCGGCCAGCCCCTGTGCTGGGACAACGTGCGCTACGGCAGCCCCGCGCTGGGCTACATCGACGCCGAGCACCAAGCCCTGCGTGGCTCCGACGAGCCGGGGCCCCGCAGCTTAACATTGTACTGGGCCCTGCCCACCGACCCCACCAACCAGGCCGCCGCCCGGCAGCACGCCCTGGCCAGCACCTACCACGACTGGCTCACCCTACTCCTCACCGAGCTCGACCTGATGCACCCCGGCCTGGCCGCCCGCGTGCAGGCCGCTGAGCTCTGGATTTGGGGCCACGGCATGGTGGCCCCCGCGCCCGGCTACGTGTGGGGCGCGGCGCGGGCGCAGGCCCGGCAGCCGCTGTTCGGCGGCCGTATTCAGCTGGCCCACACCGACCTTAGCGGGGTATCCGTGTTTGAAGAAGCCTTTCACCAGGGGCTGCGGGCGGCACGGGCGGTGGCCGGCCACGCCGCTGCAGCCGTATAAATGGGTGTCTACTCCCAATTATTCAGCTTATGTTTCAGGTAAAATTTTCGTTGGCCCTGCTACTCGCGGGCGGCATGCTGCTGAGTGCGTGCGGCAGCCAAAATACTGACATACACACCAGTACCCCCAGCAGCGTGCTGGGCACCGATTCGGCCGCCACCAAGGTGGGCGGCACTCCGCCGGTACCCATCGACACTACCGCGGCAGGCGCTGGCCAGCAATAACGCGGCGTGGCAATGTAAAACGGAGTGGCACCCCGTTTCCACGCCTGGGTGCTCCCTCTCGCCAAACGGAGTGCCACTCCGTTTTACAGAAACCGCCCGCGCAGTTCGGGCGTGGGCATCAGGCAGCTTTCCTGCCGCCCAAACCAACGGTAGCGATTGCGGGCTACGTAGCGGTACAGGGCATCGCGCCAGGCGCCGGGTAGCAGCCAGCCCACCGCCGCCAACCGCCAAATACCGCCCAGCCGCCCGGCTATGCGCAGCACGGCCGCCGAGTGCGTGTACACCCGGCCATCAGCCACCAGCATTACGGAGGTAGGGTCGGCCAGGGCGGCGGGGGCCAAAGGCTGGCCGTGGGCCGTCAGCAGGGCCCGTGCGGCCTCACTTTGCAGCGCGGCAAAGCGAAACTGCCCCGTGGTATCGTGGCGAATTACGAACTGCACAAACCCGTTGCAGAGGTTGCACACGCCGTCGAACAGAATGGTGGCCGGAGCCGGCATAACTAGGTAAGCAAGTACTACAGCGCCTAACGCACGGCGGCCCCGGAAGTTTGACCAACTGGCTCTTAGCTGGGGTCGGGCCCAAAATACCGTACTTCTACCTACGTGTTTCCTCCGCAAAATCCGCACTAATCGCATGACTGCCAGCAGTAGGGCAGCGTATAAGGAACACATTTTTTCTTTTCCAAATCCAATTTATGCGCACCTCAAAACTCAACCTGGCTTTCGCAGCCCTCGCCCTAAGCACCGCACTGCTAACGTCTTGCGGCGGTAATAAAGAAGGCACTTCTACCGACGCGAACAGCACCACCACGGGCGGCAGCAGCGGCACCGGCGATACTGGCATGAGTACCGACTCGGCGGGCAGCACGAACACGGGCACGGCCAGCACCGGCGGCACTACCACCGCCGGCACCGGCGACCTCGGCGGCTCTACGGCCGGTACCGGCAGCGATATGGGCGGCGCAGGTGGCACCACGGCCGGCGGCGCGGGCGGCACTACGGCGGGCAGCACCGGCAGCAGCTCCACGGCGGGCAGCAGCACCGGCGGCGCTACTACGGGCGCCGCGAGCAGCACTACCGGCCAATAATTCAAGACCCAACCTTTCCTTTTCCCCTTTTCCTTTCTGATTATGAACCAGCAAATCTTCCTGCCGCTACGTGCGGCAGCTTTGACCCTCGGCCTCGGCCTGATTTCGGGCGCTGCTTTCGCCCAAACCACTACGGGCACCACGGCCGGTACTACCAGCGGTAGCACCACCATCGGTACCACCGCCGGTACCACCAGCGGCAGCACTACGGTGGGCACCACGGCGGGCTCTACCATCGGTACCACGGCGGGTACCACCAGTGGCTCGACTATGGGCAGCACCGCTGGCTCGATGGGCACTACGTCGGGCTCTACCATCGGTACCACGGCGGGCTCGATGGGTACCACCTCGGGCTCCACTATGGGCACTACGTCGGGCAGCGGCCGGGGCAGCAGCACCTCGGGCGCGGGCCGGGGCAAGCGCGCCCGGGGCTCCAAGTCGTCGGGCGGCGGCAATATGAGTGGCTCCAACACTACCTCGGGCTCGTCGACGGCGGGTAGCACCACCCAGCGCTAAGCCGCTCGCTTGCCCGCTTTTCGCAAGGCGAAAGGGCCTGCCCGACCAGCGGCGGCCTTTTCGCCTTGTTTCGTTTTTAGTGCTTGCTGCCTGGTCGTTAATGCTTAGTGCGATTTCGTAGTCAGGGTAAGGTGCGAGCTGCTGGCTTTTCGTCAGCTGTTCGCTCGCCATGCCACAAGCTTAGCTACCAAAGAACGGACAGCCGGCGAAAAGCTTACACCCCTTTTTACTCTGCACACCGACTGCAAAATCGCGTTAGTATCTCATTACCTGTCTGCCAACACTTCGCATCTTCTTCAACGGCAAGCTAAAGCTTACCACACCTTTTGCCAGTGGCCGCTACTCCTACTTCTCCTTTTCTCCGCATTTGGGCCGTGCTGCGGCGGCCGTTTGTGCTCGATTTGCGGGCGCTGGCGCTACTGCGGATGGGCACAGCCATCATTATCCTGCTCGACCTGGCCATCCGCGGTACCGACCTGGAGGCGCACTACACCAACTTGGGCGTGCTGCCCATTTCGGTGCTGCTCGACCGGCTCTGGACGCCCTACCAGTTTTCGCTGCACATCACCAGCGGGCTGTGGCAGGTGCAGGCGCTGCTGTTTGGGCTGGCGGCCTTGGTAGCGCTGGCCCTGCTGCTAGGCTACCATACGCGGCTGGCCACGGTAGCGTCGTGGGTGCTGCTGGTTTCGCTGCAAAACCGCAATACCATGGTAGGCCAGGGCGGCGACGACCTGCTGCGGATGCTCTTGTTTTGGGGCATTTTCCTGCCTTGGGGCCGGGTATGGTCCTGGGATGCGCGCACCGCACCGCCGCCCGCCCGCTACGACTACGCCAGTGCCGCCACCGTGGCCTACATTGTGCAGCTGGCCCTGCTGTACTGGTGCACCGCCCTGCTCAAAAGCGGCGCCGAATGGACCCACGACGGCACGGCCCTCTACTACGCCCTCAGCCTCGACCAGCTGCTGCTGCCGGGCGGGCGGCTGCTCTACCCCCACCCCGATTTGCTGCGCGTCCTCACGTTTGCCACCTGGTACGTCGAGCTGCTGCTACCAATTGCGCTTTTTATTCCGTGGGGGGTAAAATGGTGGCGGCTACTGGTCGTATTTGTGCTGCTGGGCTTCCATTTGGGCATCAGCCTCACGCTGTACGTGGGCCTGTTTTTTAGCATCAATATCGTGTCGATACTGGGCTTGCTACCGCCCCTGGTGCTCGACTGGCTAACCCCGCGCCTGGTGCCCCACGCCGCACGGGCCCGCCGCTGGCGCACGCGGCTGCCCGCCTGGCAGCTACCGTGGCGGCTGCGCATCGAGCGGGTGCGGCCCGCGCCGGCTGGCCAGGCAGAGCTTTGGCGCACGGTGCGCGATACGGTGGTGGTGAGCGCGCTTTTTTACGTGTGCTGGTGGAACCTCGACGACGTGGCGGGCTTTGGCCGGCGCTGGATGTCGGAGCCGGCGCGCTGGTTTGGCTACCTTTTTCGGGTCGACCAGCACTGGGGCATGTTCGCCCCCACCGTGTTTAAAGACGATGGTTGGTACGTGCTCGAAGGCACTACCACGAGCGGCCAGGTACTCGACCTCAATCGCGGCGGCCAGCCCGTGACCTACGACAAGCCCCGGGCCGTCGTGTCACTCTTCAAAAATGACCGCTGGCGCAAATACTCCGAAAACTACCTCTTCATCAGCAACATCTGGATGCGGGGCTACTACTGCAACTACCTGCTGCGCCGCTGGCACCTCGACCCTGCCCACCCGCCGTTGCGCCACCTTTCGGTAGTGTACATGAAAGAGGTATCGCAGCCCAACTACCAGGTGCCCCCCGCCACCCGCGAAGTGCTGTGCGACTGCGAGCCCGTCCCAGCCGCCCCGGCTTCCGCTCCGTAAATCCCCCAATTTTCTACCCGCGCAAATGCGTATTTTCTCGGCATAATTAAGCGTAAATCCGCAGCAGGGTAGCGCGTATACAGGATGCAACCGGTTGGTTGAATACTCTATCACCCTAACATCCTGTTTTTTATGAAACGCAAGTGGACTTCGCTCCTTTTGGGAGCCCTATTCTGTTCGTCGTTGGCTCTGGTAAGCGCCTGCGACGACGATGACGACAACCCGACCCCCAGCACGACTTCGGGTAGCACTGCGGGTACAACTGGCAGCACCACGGGCACGACTGGCAGCACCACAGGTACGACTGGCACTTCGGGTGGTACTACGGGTACCTCTGGCGGTACTACAGGTACCTCGGGTGGCACCACGGGCACTTCGGGCGGTACCACGGGCACCACAGGTACTTCGGGCGGTACTACAGGAACCTCGGGTGGCACGACGGGTACTACAGGTACCTCGGGCGGCACTACTGGTACTTCGGGCGGCACGACTGGTACGTCGGGTGGCACTACAGGTACCTCTGGCGGTACTACGGGCACCTCGGGTGGCACCAGCACCGGCAGCTCTACCTAGTACGCCACTTTTGTAGTCCCCAAAAAAGCAAGGCTGTTTTACTTACCAACTATTCATTGGGTAGTAAAGCAGCCTTGCGCTTTGGTGGGCCAAGCAGCCAGAGAATAACGAATTACCCACTGGCTACGGCGGGGGTATGCTGCCTATACGGCTTTGCACCAAGCTACTGGCTGGCCAAGCTGGGCTTTAACCCCCCGCCGCACCGGGCGTAAGTCTGTGTGTTTTCCATCCTGGCTTTTTCACTTTGCACGTTGCTATGCCTACGCTCATCGACCCCGCTTCTACCTCCGGCGCTACTCAACCCAGCTGGTTTGCCACCGCCCCCGCGCGGCCGGCTTTTGGGCCCTTGCGCGAAAACACTACCGCTGATGTGGTCATCATTGGAGCCGGTATTTCGGGCCTCACCACCGCCTACCTGCTGGGCAAGGAGGGTAAAAAAGTAGTGGTACTCGAAGACGGGGAAATTGCCAGCGGCGAAACCGGCCGCACCACCGCCCACCTCTCCAACGCCCTCGACGACCGCTACACCGTGCTCGAAAAGCTGTTTGGGGAAGACGGCGCGCGGCTGGCCGCCGAAAGCCACGGCGCCGCCATCGACCAGATTGAAAAAAACGTGGCCGACGAGCGCATCGACTGCGATTTTCGGCGGCTCGACGGCTACCTGTTCCTCCCCAAAGACGGCGACCCGCAGGAGCTGCACGACGAGCTGGCCGCCGCGCACCGGGCCGGCCTCACGGCGGTCGAGTTTTTGCCCGATTCGGGCACCGAGGGTTTTGCCACGGGGCCGTGCCTGCGCTTTCCACAGCAGGGGCAGTTTCACATTATCAAGTACCTCAATGGCCTGGCCAGGGCGATTGTGAGCCAGGGCGGCGAGATTTTCACCCACACCCACGCTACCGAAATTAGCGGCAGCAACCCGGTTTGCGTCACCACCACCGAGCAGCTGGAGGTGCGGGCGCAGGCCGTAGTGGTGGCCACCAACACGCCCTTCAACGACCGCGTGGTGATGCACACCAAGCAGGCGCCCTACCGCACCTACGCGCTGGCCGGGCGCATCCCCAAGGGCTCGCTCACCACGGCGCTGTACTGGGACACACCCGACCCGTACCACTACATCCGCATTCAGGAAGTAGACCAGCCGGCCGACTACGACCTGCTGGTGATAGGCGGCGAAGACCACCGCGTGGGCGAAAACGACCCGCCCGCCCGCCTGGCCTGCCTCGAAGACTGGGCCCGCACGCACTTCCCCCAAATCACGCAAATCGACTTCCGGTGGTCGGGGGAAGTAATGGAGCCCGACGACAGCCTGGCCTACGCCGGCCGCAACCCCCTCGACCGCGACAATGTGTACCTCATCACCGGCGACTCGGGCCACGGCATGACCCACGGCACGCTGGGCGCGATGCTGGTGCGTGACCTGATTTTGGGCCGCGCCAACTCCTGGGAAGCACTCTACGACCCCAACCGCGTAACGCTGGACAAGGAGTCGCTCCAGGAATTTGTGAGCCACAACGCGGTGGTGGTCAAAGACTACGTTGAGCTGGTTACGGGCAGCGACGTAGCCTCGGCCGACGAAATTGCGCCCGGCAGCGGCGCGGTGCTACGCCACGGCCTCGCCAAAGTAGCCACCTACAAAGACCCCCAGGGCCAAGTGCACGAGTGCTCGGCCATTTGCCCGCATTTGGGCTGCGTGGTGCATTGGAATAGCTTCGAAAGCAGCTGGGACTGCCCCTGCCACGGCTCGCGCTTCGACGCCCTCGGCCGCCTGCTAATGGGACCGGCCAATTCAGACTTGGCGAAGCACGAGTAGTGCACAAAGCTGAAACACGGCCAGTGAGCAAGCAGCGAATTACTCCAACTAAGTAGCGGCAGCGGCCCCTTCAACCAAGTACGAACCCATCATCCCCGGCGTGAAAGCGCCGGCTAATACCCCACACCCTTTAACCTCGCATTTGCGAACCAACCTATGGAAAACTACCCCACCACCCTGCCCCCGCAGGCCCAAGACCAACAGCCCGGCTTGGAAGAACGCATGATACCCGACCCGATTTACATCCGGGCTAATTACAAAGGCAGCGAGAAACTGCAAGACAAAGTCGCCCTCATCACGGGCGGCGACTCGGGCATTGGGCGGGCCGTAGCCGTGCATTTTGCCCGCGAAGGAGCCGACGTGGCCCTCTCCTTTAAGCCCGAAGAGCAGGCCGATGCCGACGACACCCGCGAGCTAGTCGAGGCCGAAGGCCGCCGCTGCATACTGCTGCCCGGCGACCTGCGCGACCACCAGTATTGCGAAGACATCGTGACCCAAACTGTAGAGCAACTAGGCAAGCTAAACATTGTGATAAGCAACGCCGCGGAGCAGTTCACAAGCACTGACGTGTCCGAGCTGCCCAACGAGCAATTCGAGGATACTTTTCAAGTAAATTTCTTCCCGCTGGTGCGGGTCGTAAAAGCCGCGCTACCGCACCTGCACGAGGGCGATTCCATTATCGCCACCTCGTCCATAAATGCCTACCGCGGCAACCAGCAGCTCGTCGATTACACCTCAACCAAGGGCGCCATTACGGCCTATATCCGCTCCATTTCGCAGCAGCTAGCCGAGAAGAAGATACGAGCCAACACGGTAGCGCCTGGCCCCATCTGGACGCCGCTCATCCCGGCGAGCTTCCCACCCGACAAGGTCGAAAAGTTTGGTCAGGACACCACTCTCAAGCGCCCCGGCCAGCCCTGCGAAGTAGCCCCGGCGTATGTCTTTTTGGCCTCCGAAGACGCCTCCTATATCACGGGCCAAGCCATCCACCCCAACGGCGGCGAGGTGCTCAACACGTAACCTAATCCTAGTTTTTTTCGATTCAGACCTATTCGCCGGGGTGCACCCCGGCGAATAGGTCTTTACCACACATCCACTTTTAGCCGTTTTTCATCATGAAAAAAGCTTATTCGCACTTCGCTGCACTCGCTTTTGCCGCGCTCGCTTTCAGCTCGTGCAGCCGTTCCAACTACGCTACCAACCAGGCTACTTCGCCCCTCACCGAGGCTAGCGTAGCCCAGGCGCCCGCCATTACTTCGTCGCCCGCTGCCGATATGTCGGCCACCGTGGTAGCCCAGCAGCCCATTGCCGCTACTGCCCCGAAAGCTGCCGCCCCAGCCGTAGCTACTGCTGCCCCAGCCGCCACGCCGGTAGCTGCGCCAATGGCCGCTCGCCGCACAGCCGCCACTCCTACTGCCCCCGCCACGGCTGAAACTGCCGTAGCCGCTACCACCGCGCCGGCCGCCAAAGCCGCCAAGCCCACGCTGGTACAGCGCCTGGCCCTGAACAAAGTAGCCAAGCAGCTCACCAAAATCGAGTCGCGCCAGCAAAACACCGCTAGCACCGAGCAAACAGCCGCCCGCAGCGGGTCGCTCACCATCCTGCTTGTGGGCCTGATTGCCCTGTTGCTGGGCATCATCATCAGCGCCGGCTGGCTCACCACCATCGGCGGTATCCTCATTGTAATTGGCGTTATCCTGCTGATACTAAAAGCGCTGTAAGCCTTTTATTACTACCGAAAAAAGCCCCACTTGCCACCCGGCAAGTGGGGCTTTTTTCGTGGGATTCGGGCGGTGTATTGGCGAGTGTAGAGACGCATCCTTGGGTCTCGCGTCAGGCGAGTTCGACAACGATAAGACGAAAGGATGCGTCTCTACACTCGCCGCCAAAATCACTCGCTTACGTGCTATCCATTAAGCAGTTGAGCTTATAACCAATACCAACTCAGCACTACATTTTACTTATATTTTGAGAGCGCACGGCCTCAGCAGCTTGGCCATTCTGGGGGCGCAGCTTACCAATTTTTGGCTTACCGCAAGCCTAGCGACTGCGTAAAAACGGCGATTTCCAGCCTTAAAATCGCCCGTTAGCATGTCCAAAATCCCGCACGACTCCGCCCTCGACAGCACCCTGGCTTTCCTCCGCGAAGGCTATAATTTCCTACCCAATCGCCGTCACCGCTACCAGTCCGACATCATAAAGCTGCGCTTGATGGGCGAGCCCGCCGTGGCCCTGAGCGGGGCCGAGGGCGCGGCGCTTTTCTACGACGAAGCATACTTCCAGCGCACCGGCGCCATTCCGCACCGCATCCAGACCACGCTCATGGGCGAGCACGGCATCCAGACGATGGACGGTGCCGCTCACAAGCACCGCAAAGCGCTGTTTATGTCGGTAATGACGCCTGACAGCCTACACCGCTTCACCACCCAGCTGGCCGAAAACTGGCGCGCCTACCTGCGTCGCTGGGAGCAGCAGGAAACCACCGTACTTTTTCCCGAGGCCGAAGAAGTGCTGTGCCGCACGGCCTGTGCCTGGGCCGGCCTGCCCTTCGAGGAGCGGGATATTGCGCCCCTGGCCCGCGATTTCAGCGCCATGATTGACGCCTTTGGGGGCGTAGGCCTGCGCCACGGCAAAGGCAAGCTGGCCCGTCGCCACGCCGAAAAGTGGGTGGGCAAAATCATTGACCAAGTGCGCGCCGGCCAGCAGTACGCCCGCGAAGACTCGCCGCTGTTTGCCGTAGCCTGGTTTCGCGACCTCGACGATAAGCCGCTGGATACCAAAATGGCGGCAGTGGAACTGATTAATATGGTGCGGCCCATCATTGCCATTGCGCGCTTCATCGCGTTTCAGGCCGTGATGCTGCACGAGCACTCCGAATGGCGCGCCCGTCTGCAAAGCGGCGACCCCCAAGCGGCCGAGTGGGTGGCGCAGGAAGTACGCCGGCTGTTTCCCTTCGCGCCGCTGCTGGGCGCCCGCGCCCGCCACACCTTCGAGTGGCGCGGCTGCCGCTTCAAAAAAGGCCAACTGGTGCTGCTCGACGTACATGGCATCGACCACGACGAGCGCGAGTGGGCGCAGCCCGACGAGTTTCGCCCCGAGCGCTTCCGCGACTGGAATGGCAGCGCGTTCAACTTCATCCCGCAGGGCGGCGGCGACCACTTCGTGACGCACCGCTGCGCCGGCGAGTGGCTGACCATCGAAATCCTCAAAACCACCGCCGTGCTGCTAACCACCTCCATGACCTACGCCGTGCCCGCGCAGGATTTTAGCGTTGACCTAGCGCGGATGCCCACGCTGCCCGCCAGCGGCTTCGTCATGCGCCAGGTGCGCGCCACCGGCGATGTGCGGCCAGTAACCATGAGCGCGCCCACCGCCCCCCAAAAGGTCGCCGCGGCTGCGGGCTGCCCCTTTCACCGCTAGACTTGTAGCATAAGCTTTAGCTTGCGGAGCGGTAGCGCACGACCACGTGCCGCTTCGCAAGCTAAAGCTTACGCTACCGATGCCCCAACCCTGGATTCGCTCGCCCCGCTACGACGGCTGGCTGATACTCGCACCACCGTTTCTGACGCTGCTGGTGGTGCTGGCGCTGCCCGCGCAGTACCGCAGCTCGGCCGAATTTCCGCTACTGGCCTGGGTGGGCGTGGTGTTGCTCATCGACGTGGCCCACGTCTACGGCACGCTATTTCAGACTTATTTTGACCCGGTGCGGCGACAGCAGCGGCGCACCTTGCTGATGCTGGTGCCGCTGGCCTGTTACGCGGGCGGCGTGGCGCTGCACGCGGCAGGCAGTATGGTATTTTGGCGGGCGCTAGCTTACCTGGCGGTATTTCACTTTATCCGGCAGCAATACGGGTTTTTGCGCCTCTATTCGCGGCGCGAAGCGCCCGCACTCGGCCAGTGGCTGAATACGGTGCTCATCTACGCCGCCACGCTCTACCCCCTGCTATACTGGCACTTATCGACCCCACGCAACTTTAATTGGTTTGTGGATGGCGACTTCGTGCAGCGCGATTGGCCGTTGGGCCGGCACCTCGCCACTGGCCTCTACGCGGCATTGCTACTAGCCTACGCGGCCCGCGAAAGCTGGCTTTACCGCCGCACCTGCACCGTTAACATCCCGCGCAACTTGCTGCTATTGGGCACCGCCGTAGCCTGGTACGCTGGCATCGTCGTCTTCAACGGCGACCTCGCCTTCACGCTGCTCAATGTAGTCTCGCACGGCGTGCCCTACCTCGCACTGGTCTGGAGCCGCCGCCCCGCCCCCGCTGCCGGACGCGGCTGGTGGGCCGGCCGCTACGGCCTAGGGCTGTTTTTGGGCGCGATTGTAGTGTTCGCTTTCCTCGAAGAAGGCCTTTGGGATGGCCTCGTGTGGCGCGAGCACGGCGCAGTATTCGGCTGGTTCCAAAGTCTACCTACCGTGGCTGAGCCCACGCTGCTCATGTGGCTGGTGCCACTACTAGCGCTGCCCCAAAGCACGCATTACGTATTCGACGGCTTCATCTGGCGGCGGGGCAATTAGTGAGTTGATGAATGAGTTGGTTGTCATGCTGAACGTAGTGAAGCATCTCTATCGCTTCGTTGCTAGCGTCAGGATTTACTGCGCCACGCGAGATGCTTCACTACGTTCAGCATGACAAACGTTTTTCTCTCATTATTTTACTTCGTTATCACCAATTCCACGCGTCTGTTCAGCTTGCGCGTCTCCTCGCGGTCGTTGCCAAATTTCGGCTTGCTGCCGCCGAAGCCCACAGTCGTGATGCGGCTCCCCGTCACGCCGCGCCCCACTAGGTAGCGCTTCACCTCGGTCACGCGCTGCTCGCTGAGCACTTGGTTTTTATCTGCCGGCCCCACGTTGTCGGTGTGGCCTTCGAGGCGGATTTCCAGCTGTGGGTTTGCCTTCATCGAATTGGCCAGCTCGTTGAGCGTGGCGTAGGACGAACCCAGCAATTTGGCCTGGCTTTGGGCAAAAATGATGGCTGGCAGGTCGAGGCGCGAGCCCACCGTGGCGGGCGTCAGGCGGGGCTCGTAGCGGCGGTCTTCACCGGGGGCAACTGTGATGGTATCAATCTTGGTGAGCAAGCCAGCGGTGGTCGTCACGCGGTAGCGGCCCGGCACCAGCGACAGTTGAAAGCCCGTATTGCCGGCCTGCGCCGTGCTCCGGAAGTCGATGGTGCTACCCAGCAGCAGGGCCTGCACCTGCGCCCCGCCCGCGATGGGCTGCCTGGTGCGGGCATCCAGCACGCGGCCGGTTACGAGCGCACGGGGCGCCTTTTCGGGGTCGATGGGCGGCGGAATAGTGTCCGTCGGGGCCGGGCCGGGCGTAGTGCGGAAGAGCTTTTTAGGCGCGTTATCGACCTTGCCCGACGAAGAATAGTACGCCGTGCCATCCGGCCCAAGAGCCAAAAAGCCGTCGTAGCCCGGCCCGTTGAAGCGCGGCCCTAGGTTTTGCACCGGGCCCCATTTCTCCCACGAGTCGTCGAGCCGCTGGCTGCGGAAGATGTCGGCCGAGCCATAGCCCAAATGGCCGTAGGAACTGAAGTACAATGTCTTGGTATCGGCCGAAAGCCAGGGCGCAAACTCGTAGCCCGGCGAATTGACGACTGCGCCCAGGCTTTGCGGTGCCGTGAAGCCGCCCGCCCCATCGGGCCGGCTGATGTACAGGTCATTTGCGCCCTGCGCGTCGTCGCGCTCCAGCGACAGCAGCAGGATTTTCTCATCCGGCGTCATATAAAAACCCGTCGCCACATTGGTCGAGTAGTAGGCCGCGATGCGTAGCGCCGCTGGCTTGCCGCTCGCCGCCACCCGCGACGCGCCCTCGTCCTTGAAGCCCGCCGACTCGTAGGTGCCGCGCACCAGCAAAGTCGGCTTTTCGGCCCCGCCCACCACCGCCTGCACGGCGTTGTTGTGCTGGGTATTGAGGCCGGCCGGGCTTTCGAGGCGGGCGGGCGGCCCCCAAGTGCGGCCCTTGTCGGCACTCTGGCTCAACCAGATATCGCCGCTTTCGGCCACGCCTTCGACGTTGCCCGCAAACTTAGTGCGGCTGAAATACAGGCTTTTGCCATCGGCCGCCGGCACCGGCTGCAACTCATTGCCGGCCGGCGAATTGAGCGCCGCCAGCGGCTCGGGCGCCGTGAAATAGGGCGCCCCCGTAGCCACCCGCAATTGCAATTGAAACAGCCGCCACTGCTGGCTGGCCCGCCCGGTGGCCCGCGCCGCCACCACCGCCGTACCATTAAATTTATCGACCGAGCCCAGCGTCGCCACCCGGTTATCGAACCGGTTTTCGAGCTGGAATGAGCCTATCGGCCCAGCCGGCACCAGCCGCCACTGCTGCCCCAGCCCGCCGGTGTAGGCGCGCTGCACCAGCGGCGTAGTGCCGCCCGCCGTGGCACCGGGGTTGGCTTCCAGTGTCAGGCACAGGCCGCTGTGCTTGGCCTCCAGGCGGTAATATTCGCCGCCCTCCCGAATGAGCACCAGCCGCCACTGCTGGCTAAGCGCATGGGTAAACTCCCACTGCACGGCCGGCGCGCCGCCCGTAGTGGCCGCGTGCGAAATATCAAGACTACGCCCGCTGCTGCGGCAAATAATGCCGTACAGCGCCCGGTCGTCGGGCGTAATGGCCGTTTGGGCAGCGGCCGAGAATACTAGTAAACAGAAGAAAAGTACACGCAACATTCGGCAAAGGTCGGGCAAGTAGCGCAAAACAGCGAATGCACCCGTCATGCAGAGCGCAGCGAAGCATGACGGGTGCAGTAATCAACATGTAAGAGATTACTGCGCCACGCGAGATGCTTCGCTGCGCTCTGCATGACGGCTATTTAATTCAACCCGTACTTCTCCCGAAACTTCTTATCAAGCGCCGTTTGCTTGCTGGCCAGCACGATGCTGCGCCCATCTATGTAGGCCAGCGTCACGGCGTTGGTACGCATGTCGAGCAGGTCGCCGCGGCTCACGACCAGCGTGGCCGACTTGCCCGTTTCTAGGCTACCGTAATCTTTATCGATGCCCATAATACGGGCCGGGCTCAGCGTGATAGCCGTGAGCGCCTGCTCCTTGGTCAGCCCAAACGCCACTGCCTGGCCCGCCACAAACGGCAGGTTGCGCCCCCGCGAAGTTTCCTGGTCGCCCTGAAAATCGAGGCAAAAACGAATGCCAGCGGCTTGCAGCTGGGCGGGCAATTTGTAGGGCTGGTCGTAGTCGTCGCCATCGCGGCGGGGCAAATCCTGCACGCGGTTGAGCACCACGGCCACATCATTTTGCTTGAGAAAATCGAGTACCATCCAGGCATCGCGGGCGCCCACCAGGGCCACTTTTTGTACGCCCAGTCGCTTGGCCAGCCGCACCGATTCTATCAATTCCTTGGCGTAGTCGGCGTGGATGTACAGCGTTTTGGAGCCGTCGAACAGCCCGCCCATCGAGGTCAGGCGCAGGTTTTCGCGGCGACCGGCAGTGGATTGGCGGTAGGCGCTGGCCTCGCTCAATAGCTGCTCCAGGTCGCGGAGGCGGCCGGTGCGGGCATCTTGGCGGCGCGTAAGTTGGGCGGCGTCTTCGGCGGGGTTGGTTTTTATTACCATCTCGGGCCAGGTCAGGTGAATGCCGTCGTCGGCTTTCACCACGGCATCCTGCCAGTTCCAGGCATCGAGCTGCACGATGGCGCTTTGGCCCGTGACGAGGCCGCCACGGGGCGTGGGCTGGGCTAGTAGCACGCCATTCAGGCGCACCGTGGGCAGCACGTCCGAATCGGTATTGTAGGCGATGAGCGCCCGCACGTTGGGGTTCAGCTCGCCCACCTCGCGGTCGTCCACGGTCGCCCGAATAGCCTCTACCTCACTCAACCCCAAGGTGGTATTGGGTAAAATCAGGCCAGGATACACGTGCTGCCCGCTCACGTCGCGGGTTTCAAACCCGCTCTGCGTGAAGCCACTACGCGGCCCAGCGTACACCAGCCGGCCTTTGTCGAAGGCCACGGCCGCATTGTCAATAACCTGGCCGGTGCCGGTGTGCAGCGTGCCGCCCATCAACACGATGGGCGCGGCCTGCGGCGGGGCCGGCGTAGGCACCTGCGCCTGGGCGGCGAGGGGCGCGAGGGCGAGTAAAGAGAATATTTTACGCATTAGAAATTATCTAGCTGATGGCGCGGGGCTCTGCCCCGTGCCGGTTTTTTGCCGGCCTCCGGCCGGCGACGTGGGCGAACGTTGCTGGGTTTATGAGCGACTGTGCCCTGGCGTAGCGGGCCAGAGGCCCGCAAATAATTAGCACGGGGAAGAGCCCCGCGCTATCAGGTCCAGCTATTTACTCAATTCAGCTACCTCGCCAATCGTGTCGCACGTCCAATGCCCCGTGGGGCGCGAGCCGGCCGTGGGCGACTGGCTGGGCGCGCCGGCTTTGCGGGCGGCCAACATGGCTTGCACCAGGCGCTGGCGCTCCTTGTCGCGCTGCTGGCGCAGCTCGGTGTCGCGTTTTAGGCTGAAATACTCGCGGCCGTCTACAAAGGTGTTTTCGGCTTTGGCGTAGATGCTCAGCGGGTTGTCGTTCCAGAGCACCACGTCGGCGTCTTTGCCCACCGCGATGCTGCCCATGTGGCTGTCGAGGTGCAGCATGCGGGCGGGATTGATGGTCACGAATTCCAGGGCCTCAGTTTCGGGCACGCCGCCGTACTTCACACTCTTGGCGGCTTCCTGGTTGAGGCGGCGGCTCATCTCTGCGTCATCGCTGTTGATGGCAACGTTCAGGCCCACGCGGTGCATGATGGCGGCGTTGTACGGAATGGCGTCACGCACCTCATTTTTGTAGGCCCACCAGTCCGAAAACGTGCTGGCGTTGATACCGTGCGCCTTCATCTTGTCGGCCACTTTGTAGCCTTCCAGGATGTGGGTGAAGGTATTGACCTTGAATCCCATGCGGTCGGCCACGCCCATCAGCATGTTGATTTCGCTTTGCACGTAGCTGTGGCAGGTGATGTGGCGCGTGTCGTGCAATATTTCGACCAGGGCATCTAGCTCCAGGTCGCGGCGTGGGGCTTCGGCCTTGGCTTGAGCGCTCTTGCTGAGCTTGTTGTAGGCTTGCCAATCTTGCTCGTACTGCTTGGCGCGGGTGAAGGCGTCCACGAATACCTGCTCGGTACCCATGCGCGTCTGCGGGAAGCGCGAAATATTCAGCTCGCCCCAGTTGCTTTGCTTCACGTTTTCGCCCAGCGCAAACTTGATAAAACCGGGTGCGTCAGCAATTTTCATTTCCTGGCCGGTCGCGCCCCAACGCATTTTTATTAGCGCCGACTGCCCGCCGATGGGGTTGGCCGAGCCGTGCAGCAGCTGCGCCGCTACCACACCGCCCGCCAAATCGCGGTACACGCCAACGTCTTCGGGGTCAATAACATCGCCAATCCGCACCTCGCTAGTCACGGCCTGCGTGCCTTCATTCACGCCCTCAGCAATGGCCAGGTGGGAGTGCTCGTCGATGATGCCCGGCGTGAGGTGCTTGCCGGTGCCATCAAGCGTGCGCGCCCCGGCTGGCGCGGCCAGGTTTTTGCCGATTTTCTGAATCTTGCCGCCGCTCAGCAGCACGTCGGTGCCTTCGAGCTTGCCGGCTTTTTCGCTGGTCCACACGGTGGCGTTTTTAATCAAAATTGCTTCCTGTGCGGGTGCCGCGCTGAGGCCATAAGCGCCCATCGGGTAGGTTACGGGGCCGAGCACCAGCGGCTTAGGGGCCTTGGCGGTATCGAGCCGCGCTTGGCGGCTGGCGGCGTCGAGGCGGCGGGCGCTCCAGGTTACGGGCGTGCCATCGGCCAGCTGGCCATCGCCGCTAAAAGCCTTATTTTCGGCCGCGTAGTAACCGCTCAGCCGGATGGAACCCGCGTTAGCGGGTGGCTTGCTGTCGTTGTTGGGCTTGGTGGGCTTGTTTTTGACCTTATCGGCTAGGTTATACACCAGCGTAGCCAGTTCGGTGCTCACCATAATGGTGCCGCGCACGGTATCGCCGGCCGCGGGCACCACGCGCAATTCGGGCGCTTCTGGCTTGCTGCCCTGAATGAGCAGGCGCATTTCGGGCTGCTGGCCCAGCTTGAACGTATACACGCCCCGGTAGTCGGTGGGCAGCGTACTGAGCTGGTAGCGCTCGCCCTGCACCCAGTTGTCGAGCAGCACGTTATCGTCGGCCAGCAGCGGGCGCGAGCAGACCAGGAAGTTGGCTTGCAGGCCGGGGCGCAAGCTACCGATTTCGCCTTCGGCGCGCAGCAGACGGGCGGGCGTGGCCGTCAGAGCTTGCAGAATATCCTGCTCGCTGAGGCCGTAGCGGGTGGCTTTGCGCAGGTTGGGCCAGAACTTGGTTTTGTCCTTGAGGTCGGCTGCCGTGAGGCAAAACGCCACGCCCGCCTGCTTGAGCCGGGCGGCGTTGGCCGGGGCCTGTTCCCAGTGCTGCATGTCTTCGAGGGCAATGCGCTGGGCATCATACACGTCCTCCACCTGGTAAGCATCCGGAAAATTGACGGGCACCACGAAGGTGGCCCCAGTGGCTTTTAGCTCGGGCAGGCGCTGGTACTCATCGCCGCGACCTTTGATAATGTACTGCACGCCCGCCTCGTCGCCCACGCGGTCGGCGCGCAGGGCCGAGTTTTTGTCGCGCGCCTCAAAGAGGGCGGGCAGCGGTTTTTGCTGCGTGAGGGCCAGCAGCGACAGGTTTTGCTCGCGGCGCGGGTTGCGCTGGTTCCACTGTGCATCGAGGTAGGTTTGACGCAGCAGCGCAATGCTGCCCATCAGCGAGCTGGGGTAGTCCTGGGTCGAAGTGCCTTTTTCGAACGACAGCCCGCTGGCCACGCGGTCGAGCAGCAGCACCTCGTTTTCCTTGCGGTCGCTATTCAGGCTCACCAGTGCCGCCGTGCCGCGCATGATGCCGTCGGGCTGCTGCGTGAGCACTGCCCCAAAACCCAGCGCCCGGTAGGCCTTGGCCTGCTCGGCATTCACCTTGAATAGCTCGGCGGCGTTCACTTCGGGGTGAATGGCTTGGTTCCAGTCGAAAGCGCCGGGCTTTTGAGAGTCAAATTGCGGCCCGCCGCCGCGTCGGCCCAGGCGCTCGGGCGCTTTGGCCTCGGGCACGCCGTAACTAGTAAAAATATCTACTAGCCCCGGATACAAGTACTTGCCGCTCAAGTCTTGCACTACCGCACCGGCCGGAATCTTGACGGTGCTGGTCGGCCCCACGGCCACGATTTTACCCTCCCGAATGACGAGCGTCGCGTCTTTAAGCTGAGTTTGGTAGTCAGTTTGGATGGTGGCGTGCGTGAAGGCGTAGAGGCCCGGCCGCTGGTCGTACACACCATTGCGCGGGTAGGTGCCGGGCTGCGCCAGCGCGGGCAGCGCCGCGCCCAGGCCCAGCAGCGCCAGCCCGAGGCGAGGAGCATTTTTCCAAAAAAGAGTCAACGTGCAGTCGATAAAAATGAAGCAAGAATAAGTTGCAGTATGCCCCGAAGGCCACTGCTGCCGGTAAGGTAGCAACAGTAGCCAATATGGTTGCGCATAACCACTAACTAGCGGTTGCGTAAGGCTAGAGAAAACTCATTTCACTTTTCTTATCTCATGCGTAAAGGCACCAAAGTCAGCTGGAAATACGGCACTGGCACCGCTACTGGCAAAATCGAAAGTATCCACAAAGAATCCATCACCCGCAAGCTCAAAGGCAGCGACATCACTCGCAACGGCTCGGCCGACGACCCGGCGCTGCTCATCGTGCAGGAGAATGGCGACAAGGTGCTCAAGCTGCAAAGCGAGGTGCAAGCAGCCAAGTAAATCGCAGATTTAGCGGATTGCGCGGATACGCCCACTACGCGGGCTGACGTAGCACTAAGCTCCAGCTTGGCGTATTGTTTCGCGGCTATATTGTGAACTTCAGTGTGCAATCTGGGCCGGTAGGGCATCGGGTAAATGTGCTTTCGCCGTTGGGCGACAGTGTATTTACCCGATGCCCTCTTGCTTGCTACGCTATGCCCAAATTGATTACGCTACTGCATTTTAGCTACCTGCTGCTACTGGGCTTCTGGAGCCGCATTGGGCAGGCCGCGCCGCCCGATGCCGTGGTGCGCGGCCTGCCCGGCACCAATAAGAGCCCCCTCAACTACGTTGATATTTACTTTGCGAGCAAAGGCGGATTGCTCTTGCCGAGCAAAATCTTTCCCATTCATTTTGGCGAAAATAGCTATTCGCCCACGCTGGTTTATTTTCCGGCCTTTGGTCCGGGGCGAAGGCCGGGGCAACGGCAGCCACCACCCAAACAAATTTTCTTCAAACCGCCGACGCTGGTAGTGATGCCCGGCGACACAGTGGATGTGCTGTTTAACGAGCTACAGTACGCGTTCGAGTTTCGGGGCCGCCACCAAGCCGAGCTGGATTTTTGCTATAAGGTATGGCAGAGCACCGTGGGCCTGGATGGCTGGTTTTTTGAGATGGACGTGCCCCATAGCAAGGTGCCGCTCGACCAGTTTTTGCGCGAGTGGTCCCAGCTTAAGCGCACGAGCGAGGCGCTCATTACCGAGTTGCAGCGCACGCCCGGTATCCGCCCCGAGGTGGCTTCTCTGCTCACCCAAAACCTGCGCCTACGGATATTCCATACGCTCTTGCTACCCGCCGAATACCAACTTCCCAAGAACCCGTTGCGGGTGCTCACGCCTGCCTACGTCGATTCGGTGACAGCGGCCAGCGGTATTCTCACCGTGTATCAGCGGCGGGCGCCCCAAGTGAGTCCGGCCGGGCTACCAGCCACGCTGAGCGCATATGCAGCCTACCAGTGCCTGCGAGCAGGCCGGCAGCCCATTACCAGCGCCCGCTACATGATGTCCAAACAGCTTTACCAGGGCTTTCAGCGGGCCTGGGCCTGCTATAATATCCTGGCAATGGCCCCTCACCGCACGGATATTCGGCGGCTGCTAGCCGACTACCAAAGCTGGGTAGCGCCCTACACCGAGTTTGTGCGGGCCCTAAAAGGCGACCCTACCGTGCCACTGCGCTCGTATCAGCGCGAGGTATTTACCGACTCGCTAAACGCGCCAGCTGGCCCCGGCCAGTCGCTGGCGGCGCTGCTGAGCCAGTACAAAGGCCGCGTGGTGTTGCTCGATATGTGGGCCAGCTGGTGCGCGCCGTGCATGGAGGAACTACCCGCCTCGGCCGCCGCAGCCAAGCGCTACCAAGCAAAAGGCTTGACTGTACTTTACCTGTCCATCGACCGCGACGCGGCGGCGTGGCGCAAAGCGCTTAGTCGGCTGCGCGGTGGCCGGGCCAACCACTTCCGGTTTGCTGACCCGACCACGGCCCGTTTTCGGCGGGAGTTTGAAATCGGCAGCGTGCCGCGCTACCTCGTGCTCGACCGCACGGGCGCAGTGCGCTCGCCCGATGCCCTGCGGCCCAGCGACGAGCGTTTTGGGGAGTTTATAGAAAGCATTCTGGCGAGCCCGTAGCGCGGACTTTCAGTCCGCGAGTGCGTGCTTCCAGTATTGGCCCAATACTCGCGGACTGAAAGTCCGCGCTACACCAAAAAGCCCCGCCAGCGCTTGCTGACGGGGCTTTTTGGCTAGTGCAACTACTTATTAATGGTTGTTCGGGTCGGGCTTGATGAAGGCCTCTTCGTCCATCTCGGTGGGCACTACCACGATGCCTTTTTGGAGCATCGAATTGCGCTTGCCGTAGAGGAAGTACACGACGAAGCCGAGCAGCATCCAGGCAATGGCCAGCACCAGCGTCTTCACGTCGAGGCCAGCGATGAGGGCCGCGCACACGCCCGCGCCCATAAAGGGCACCAGCGGGAACGAAGGCGTAGAGAGCGGCGCCAGGAACGGGCGCGGCTGCGCGGGGTCCGACTTGCGCATAATCCACACGCCGAGGCTTACGAGCACGAAGGCCAGCAGGGTGCCAAAGGAGGTAAGGTCACCAGCAATGTCACCGGGCACGAAGGCCGCGAACAAACCCACAAACACCATCAGCATCAGGTTCGACTTGTAGGGCGTGTTGAACTTGGGGTGCAGTTCGGAGAAAGCTTTGGGCATGAGGCCGTCCTTGGCCATGGAGAAGAAAACCCGGCTCTGGCCCATGAGCATTACCAGAATCACTGAAGTGAAACCCAGCAGAATACCGACCGTCACGGCCGTAGCCAGCCAGCCGTAGCCCGTCATATGAGTCTTAATGGCATAAGCCACCGAGGCCTCGCCACCCACGGCCGGGTCGGCAAATTCGCGCCAGTTGGCCACGCCCGTCAGCACGTGCCCAAATAGGATGTAGAGCACCGTGCAGACAGCCAGCGAGCCCAGGATACCAATAGGCATGTCGCGCTTGGGGTTTTTGGCCTCTTGCGCGGCTGTGCTCACAGCATCGAAGCCGATGAAGGCAAAAAACACGATACCCGCGCCGCCTAGAATACCGCCCCAGCCGTGCTTGTTCCAGCCCTCGTAGGTGCGTACCACAGCGCCAGCGGCATTTTTCACTACAGCATCGGCCGGAATGAGATAGGGCGTGTGGTTGGCGGGGTTAATAAACTGCCAGCCTACAGCGATAAAAACTATCACGATGAGGGTTTTCAGCACCACGATAACGGCATTGAACATGGCCGACTCTTGGGTGCCTTTCACCAGCAGCAGGCTTAGCATGATAATGATGAAGAGCGCCGGCAGGTTGATGAGGCCGTGCATCTCTACCCCATTTACGGTACTCGTCTGAAAGGGCGAGTGGCTGAGATTATACGGTATACTGGTATGAAAAACCTCTAAGAGCTTATTCAGGTATTCGCTCCAGGCGATGGATACGGTGGCCGCGCCCAGCGCGTATTCCATGATGAGCGCCCAGCCGATAACCCAGGCCACAAACTCGCCCATGGTGGTGTAGGCGTAGGTGTAGGCCGAGCCGGCAATCGGAATCATGGCCGCAAACTCGGCGTAACAAAGCCCGGCAAATACGCAGCCAAACGCGGCTAGGATGAAAGCCAGCGTCACGCCCGGTCCCGAGGCCTGGGCGGCGGCATTAGCCGTGCGCACAAATAGGCCCGCCCCAATGATGGCGCCCACGCCCAGGGCCACGAGGTTGCCCGCGCCCAGCGTGCGCTTGAGCGCGCCGTGCCCGGTCGAGTTGGCTTCGCCCAGCAGCTGAGCAAGCGGTTTTTTAGCAAAAATACTCGGCATGTAGTAGAGGTTTGGGGGAGGGAATAAGTAATGAGTGGGTAGTGTTTCAGTAATGCTGGGGTATACCCCGGCGGGCCGAAAATACGTGAAACTTCGCGACTAGCGCACCTTGCCGACTTGGACGGGCTGGGCGCGATGCGTAAACTTGCAAGCAAGGTGCCGATTGGCCCGTATTTAGCTACAGACTCAACTTCCTATTTTTCGTTATTTTTCTTCCAGTTTAGTTTATGAAAAAGCCTCTTATTGTACTAGCCCTGCTGAGCCTCACGGCCGCCGGCACCCACGCCCAAACCACGGCCCCCACGCCGGCGGTGCTGGCCGGCGTGAATAGCCAGCTCAAGCGCATGACCCAGGAACTGAGCCTCACGGCCGACCAGCAAACCCGCATGCGCCAAGTACTACTGCTCACGCGCCAGCACATGGATGCCGACCGCACCGCCCACCAGGGCGACCCCGCCGGCCTGCAAACCGCCATGGCCTTCGACCGCGCCAAGTCCGATGAGTTGATTCGGGGCGTACTCACGGCAGCCCAGTATGCGCAGTACCAGCAGTATAAGGCCGCCCGCATCGGCCAGCTGCACACCACCGCGCACTGATAAAACCTCGCCTTTTGTCGATAAAAAAGCCCTTTTCAGCGCCTGAAGAGGGCTTTTTTGTGCCCACCCATGGACTTGGCCCGCTCCTTGCAAATACCCTGGCATCCGAAGATGGCGCGGCCGCGCTTCCGGCTTTTCTCCCTTTCTTTTCTGCCGTTGCTTTTGTTATTTATTATGAAAAAGTCCTTGCTACTGCTGGCTGCTATGGCCTTCGCTACCGCCAGCTTCGCCCAAACCACCACGCCGACCCAGCTGCCCACCCACCGCGTGCACCGCATGGGCGACCATGCTAAAGAGAAAGGCGACCACCAAGCCAAAACGCCCGAACAGCGCGCTGACAAGCACACGGCCATGCTCACCAAGAAGCTGAGCCTCACGGCCGACCAGCAGCCCAAGGTGCGCCAGATACTACTGGCCCAGGCCCAGGAAGCCAAAGCGCTGAAAGAGCAGTACCCCACCGATACCCAGCGCAAAGCCCTGCACGAGGCCATGAAAGCCGGCCAGGCCAAATACAAGGCGCAGCTGCAAGGTGTGCTCAAGCCCGACCAGTACAGCAAGCTGCTAGCTATGAAGCAGGAGCGCCACCACAAAGGCGGTAAGCACGGCGACAAGTCGACAACCAAAGCCTAGTTGCTGGGCTCGCCGCCCGTGAGACCCCACCCCCGGCCCCTCCCCTCCGGGAGAGGGGAGCTGACCGCAAGCAGCCACGAGCGACGCAACCAATTATTGAGCGCCCCTCTCCTAGAGGGGAGGGGCCGGGGGTGGGGTAAGCGCGGAGGACACGCCAATCTTAAACCTTCAGCACTTACCGACCTCTAACGGCCATTCGATTATCTTTCTAAGCTCATGAAAAACGCCCTTCTTCTGCTCGCCGCCCTGGCTTTGACCTCGGCCGCCCAGGCGCAAACTACGCCCCCCGCCCAAACCGCGCCCCTGAATAGCCGTGCAGGTGCCATGCGCTCGCCCGAGCAGCAGGCCGAAGCCCAGGCCCAGCGCCTGGCCAAAGAATTGAACCTGACCGCCGACCAGCAGACCAAAGTGCAGCAGTTAATGGCTGCCCAGCGCCAGGAGACGCAAACGGCTATCCAAAATGCCGGCGGCAACCGCCGGGCTATGGGCCAGGCCATGCGCGCCGGCCGCGACAAGTTTAATGGTCAGCTTCAGACTGTGCTCACCCCCGACCAATACACCAAGTACCAGCAAATCATGACCGAGCGCCGCGCCAAAATGCAGGAGCGCCGCCAGGGAGGCGGTGGCATGAGTGACGACCTCAATTAAGCCTTTAGTTAGCTAGCCTTGAAAAGCCTTGTTCCACTCGGAGCGGGGCTTTTTTGGTACCAGCTTGCACTATTCAGGGACAGGTAAGCTTAACTACGCAGACACTTTAGGGCTCGGCCAAGCGCGGCGCTGCCGCCGGAACCCTGAGCACGAGGCATACGTTTTTTTAGCTTCGTACTTATATTTGACCTGCTTACCTACCCTGGTCGCCACTTAGTCAGCAACTTAGCTCGGCGGCGGCCTCCTCTCCCCAATGCCCCTCCCCAGTAGTAGCACCCCCGCGGTGCAGATTCAGCAGTTTTACGATAAAGGCCTGGCCCACGCTTCATATGCGGTGCGCGCCGGCCGGCAGATGGCCGTTATTGACCCCGGCCGCGACCCTCAGCCCTATTACGATTTTGCCGACGAGCACGACGCCGAGATTGTGGCGGTGATTGAAACCCACCCCCACGCCGATTTCGTGAGCAGCCACCTCGAAATAGCCCGCGAAACCGACGCTACCATCTACTGTAGCAAGCTGGTAGGGGCCAGCTACCCCCATAAAAACTTCGACGATGGCGACCGCATCAAGCTCGGCACCGTCGAACTGCACGCCATTAATACCCCCGGCCACTCGCCCGATAGCATCAGCGTGCTGCTCATGGACGAGGCCGCCCAAACCCGCGCCGTATTCACCGGCGACACGCTATTTGTGGGCGATGTAGGCCGGCCCGACCTGCGCGAAGACGAGGCCATCGGTGGCCACGCCCGCGAAGCTTTGGCTGCCCAGCTCTACCAGAGCACCCGCCAGAAGCTGATGGCCCTGCCCGGCACCACCAAGGTGTACCCGGCCCACGGCCCCGGCTCGCTCTGCGGCAAAACCACTAGCCCCGACCTTGATAGCACCATTGCTAAAGAGCTGGCTACCAACTATGCCTTGCAACCCATGTCGGAGCAGGAGTTTATCAAGGTGTTGCTCGAAGACCAGCCGTTCGTACCCAAATATTTTGGCCACGATGTGCAGCTCAACAAGCGCGGTGCGCCCAATTTTGAGGACAGCGTGCGGTCGGTGCCGCGCCTGAGCTTCGGCACCGTGCCCGAGCCCGGCGTGCTGCTGGTTGATACTCGCCCGGCTGCCAAGTTCCGGACCGGCCATTTGCCCGGCGCCATTAATCTCATGGACGGCGGCAAATTTGAAACCTGGCTGGGTTCGGTTGTCGGGCCAAACGAGAAGTTCTATTTAATGGCCGACACGCAGATACAGCTCGACGCAGTTATCCGCAAAGCCGCCAAAATTGGCTACGAAGGCAACATTACGGGTGCGCTGCTGGCTCCCACTACCCTGCCCGGCAACAGCCCCACGGTGGACGTAGCCGAGGCACACGAGCACCCCGAGCGTTTTACCGTTGTGGACATCCGCAACCGCACCGAGGCCGAAAAGCCCTTATTTAAGAACGCATTGCTCATACCGCTCCCCGAGTTGCGCGAGCGTGCAGGTGAGATTCCGACCGATAAGCCAGTGCTGGTGCATTGCGCGGGTGGCTACCGCTCGGCGGCTGGGGCGAGCATTATTCAGGATGCTCTGCCGGGCGTGGCGGTGTACGACTTGAGCGAGGCAGTGAACGAATTCCCGGCTGTTAGCTAGTGGGGGGAAAAGCTGATATTTCAGGAAATCCGCATAATATTGAAGATTATAAGTAGCCGCTACCAGGTATTTCTGTAATGGCTGAAAGCTGAGTAGCAGACTATTTACCGCTTCTAGTAATCTAGGCGTAATAACTGGCACAAGGTTGGGTACAGGGCCGCCACCTTTCCCGAATGCACACACGCATTCGGGAAAGGTGGCGGCCTTTTTTGTTATACAGCCTCGCTGCTGTCATTAGATGTATGAATAATTTATCGGTACCAGCCTCCGCCAAACCCAGCTTGTGGCGCTGGCTTCTTCGCACTACGGGCTTGGAGGCCTGGTTTCAGCAAGCTCCGACAGTGGCCCACGCCGGGCGAGAGGAGCGCTTGGTGCTTCTACTGGCGCTACCTAATACCACCCGCCTCACGCGCTCGGCGCACGCCGCCTTATTAGCCGACGCCTTGCGCGAGTGCCAGCCAGCTATAGCAGCCAGCGGCGGCGCCGTGGTGCCTTATCAGCCGGGTGCCCTGCTGCTCACCTGGCCGGCCACCAGCGAGTCAATGGCCCCTATTACGGCCCTTTATTTCCAGTTGCGCGAATGCCTGCGCCGTTTGGCTGGCTCGCCCGCACTGCTCTTAAACGGGGCTGCGGGCTTGGGCTGGGCCGCGCCCGGTGCCGCTGCCGCCCCGCGCCAATACGAGCCGGCCGGTCTGCGTGAGGTGGCGGGCCTGCTGCATGAAAGCCAACAGCTTGGTAGCGAATTGCTATTAGCGGCGGCCCTGCACCAGCGCCTTGCGCCAGGGGTGGCGGGGCCGTGCGCGCTGCATGTGGCTTTTGAGGTGCCGGGGCACCGCTATCCGGCCACCGTGTACCGGGTAGCCCCCCCCGATGCAGCACCCGCTGGGCAAGTGGCAGATAAAAACAAGTAGTCGCGCATGAATTATTCATGTGCAGCTTACCAAAAACATTTAAGAAGGAAGCAGCCTTAGTGTAAAGGCTTTATTATTTTTCAGCGTAGAGTTTGCGGCCAGCAGGCAAATATTTTGTGGCTTAGTGCGTCTTCTTGCGGCTAGCGGCATTCTATGCAGGCTTTTTACATTTGACTAATGGGCACTGTTCCGGCGCGCTTTTACAGGCGGCGGCCGGCTTTGGCCCCAAAATATTTTCATCAAGTTTGCTGTTCTGCTAACCTAGCCCATCACAGCAGGCTCACTTACCGGGCACCTACTCTTCTCCTATAAACCCCATGAAAGATTTTAACGGACGGTTGGCCCCCGCCGATGGCAAGCTCGGCATTCTTATTCCCGGCCTGGGGGCCGTGGCTACTACGCTCATCGCCGGCGTGATGGCGGTGCGCAAAGAAATAGCCCAGCCAGTAGGCGCGCTCACCCAAATGGGCAATATTCGCCTAAACCGCCCTACCAATAACTACCCCAAAATCAAGGATTTCGTGCCCCTGGCCGACATCAACGAGCTGGAGTTTGGCGGCTGGGACGTGTACGAAGCCAACGTATTTGAGGCAGCTATCCATGCCAAAGTACTGGAACCCATGCTGCTGCACGCCGTGAAGAAAGAGCTGCAAGCCATTCGGCCCATGAAGGCCGCTTTTGACAAGCACTACGCCAAAAATCTCGACGGCACGCACGTCAAGGACTTTACGACCAAACTCGATTTGGCCGAGCAGGTGCGGGCCGATATCCGCAATTTCAAAGCTGAGCGCGGGTGCAGCCGCTTGGTTATGGTGTGGTGCGGCTCGACCGAAATCTACCACGAGCCCTCCGAAACGCACCGCACGCTGGCCGCTTTCGAGGAAGGCCTGCGCAACAACGCCGCCAACATCGCGCCGAGCATGATATATGCCTACGCCGCGCTGAAAGAAGGCGTGCCCTACGTGAACGGCGCTCCCAACCTGACCGTGGACGTGCCCGCCCTGCTGGAGCTGGCCGCCCTAAATGGTGTACCAGTAGCTGGTAAGGACTTCAAAACCGGTCAGACCCTAATGAAAACCGTGGTGGCTCCTGGCCTACAAGCACGGGCGCTGGGCGTAAAAGGCTGGTTCTCAACCAACATTCTGGGCAACCGCGATGGCTTGGTGCTTGACGACCCCGATAACTTCCGCACCAAGGAAGTATCGAAGTTGAGCGTGTTGGAAGACATTTTCCACCCCGAAACCAACCCTGAGCTTTACGGCGATATTCACCACAAGGTGCGCATCAACTACTACCCGCCGGCCGGCGACAACAAGGAAAGCTGGGATAACATCGACATCTTCGGGTGGCTGGGCTACCCGATGCAGATTAAAATCAACTTCCTCTGCCGCGATTCTATTTTGGCCGCGCCGCTGGTACTTGACCTCGCCTTGTTCATGGACCTCGCCCAGCGCGCCGGCATGAGCGGTGTGCAAGAGTGGCTGTCGTTCTACCTGAAGTCGCCCCAGACCGAAGACCCAACTCAACGCCCCGAGCACGATATTTTCAAACAGCTCGTGACCCTGCACAACACCCTGCGTGAGGTGATGGGCGAGCCCCAGCTAGCCGACATCGCCGAGCCGGCCGACCTCACCGAGGCTTCGGAGTCGCTGTAAACTAGCTTATTGCGTGTTTAAAGCAATTGCCAGCGTACTGGGCATTGGGTACATCAAGGGCGGCGGCACAATAGCCGCCGCCGCTTGCTGCCTGGCGCTGTACTTGGCACCTAACCAAGCGCTTACCACCGACCCGGCCCTGGCCGGCCTGCTCACGGCGGGCCTGCTGGTGCTGGGCACCTGGGCTGCCCAACGCGTAGAGCCCGCCTGGGGCAAGGACAGCTACCGGGTGGTAATTGATGAAGTGGCCGGTGTGTGGGTGGGCCTGCTGGGCGTGCCCCTCACGGGGCCGCGGCTGCTGGTGGGGCTCCTACTCTTCCGGTTTTTTGATATCGTTAAGCCTTTATTCATTAGAAGATTAGAAAAGCTGCCCGGCGGCTACGGCGTAATGCTGGACGATGTGCTGGCGGGCGTCTATACCGCGCTGCTCATGCACGCTGGGCTGTGGCTGCACATCTTGTAGGATGCGGGGCTTGCCCCCGCCCGGCGCTGCTGAGCCACATACCCTGAACAACGCTAGGCAGGGGCAAGCCCCGCACCCTACTTATAACTAATCCTTTCGTGCGCTACCCCCGGTTTCTTAAAGCGCAGGCGGCCTCGCTGGCGGGCACGGCGGCCGATTTTATAGTTACTATTATTCTGGTTGAAGGGCTGCGTATTTGGCCCGTAGCCGCCACTATGCTTGGCAATGCGGCGGGCGGCCTTACTAATTTTTACCTCGGGCGTAACCTCGTTTTTAAAGTATCGCACCACCGTGCGGCGTCTCAGGGCGTGCGGTATGCTGTGGTGTGGCTGGGCAGCCTGTTGCTGAATGCGGCGGGCATGTATTTGCTCACCGACCTCGCCCACGCCAACTATCTGCTTAGCAAAGTTGTAGTATCCCTGCTGGTCGGCTTTGGGTTTAACTACCCGCTGCAATTGTATTTTGTATTTCGCTCTAAATGAACCCCTTGCTTACCCGGCCCTTTTACTGCGTGGCCCTGCTGTGCTTTTTATTGCTGCGCGGCGGGCCGGCATCGGCCCAGGCTACTACGGTGAGCGGCACCGTAACCGACGCTAAAACCCAGCAGGCCTTGCCTTTTGTGAGCGTAGCCGTGCCAGCGGCCGGCGTAGGCGTGAACACCGACGAAAACGGCCGCTATTCGCTGCAAGTACCAGCCCCCAATACAGCGGTCGTGTTCTCGTACCTGGGCTACCGCTCCGTTACCAAAACCATAGCTCCTGGCGAGCCACAAACCATAAATGTGGCTCTATCGGCCAGCTCGGCCACGCTCGGCGAGGTGGTGATAAAAGGCACCAAGCCTGCGGTACGCTACAAAAACAAGGACAACCCAGCCGTGGCACTCATTCGGCAGGTAATCGAGCACAAGCCCGAAAATCGCCCCGAAAGCTACGCCTTCGTTACCGACGACAAATATGAGAAGATGGCCTTCTCGCTCAGTAACTTATCGGATAAATTCAAGAACAAGAGAATATTCAAAAACTACCAGTTCTTGTTTAAAAAGCAAGATTCGATGGCCACGGGTGGGGTCAATATCCTGCCCATTTACCTCGAAGAAAAGCTGAGCCGCGAGTACTATCGCCAAAACCCCGAGGCACGCAAGGTAGTAGAGCTGGGCAACAAACAGGTGCAGTTCGATAAGCAGTTTATTGATAATGAGGGCATCAGCGCTTATTTCAATCGGATGTACCAGGACGTGGATATCTACGCCAACAACGTGGCGCTGCTCGGCAACCAGCTATTGAGCCCCATCGCGGGGGCCGCGCCCACGCTCTACGAGTACTACATCACCGACACGCTCAAGCAGCACAGCCCGCAGCTTATCGAGCTAACTTTCAACCCGCGCAACCGGGCCGACATGCTCTTCAAGGGCAAGCTCTACGTGACGATGGACGGCCATTACGCTGTGCAGCAGGCCTACCTCACCATCGACCGCCGCATCAACCTCAACTTCGTCAAAAGCCTGGAGGTACGGCTGGAGTTTGCCGAAAACCCCGACCGCCGCTACCACCTTAGCAAGAGCATCCTGGACGTTGATTTTGGCCTGACACCTGGCAAGGGCTCGGGCTTTTATGGCCGGCGTACGGTGCTGTTTACCAACTACGTAGTGGGCCAGCCGATACCGGAAAGCGTGTTTAACAGCCCACCGCCTGTCGCTACTGCTGCCACCGACAGCGTGAATACCCGCAGCGAGGACTTCTGGCAAAAAAGCCGCCCCGACAGCTTGACCGCCGTGGAGCGCACGATTTACAAAAACGTCGATACGCTACAGACTATCAAGTCGTTCCGACGCTCGCTCACACTATTTACATTCCTCTTCTCGGGCTACAAGGGCTTCGGGCCTTTTGAGGTAGGTCCGGCCAACACGTTTTACAGCTTCAACCCCGTCGAGGGCTTTCGGCTACGGCTGGGCGGGCGCACTACTACCGAGCTCAGCACCCGCGTTTTCTTCGAAACGTACGCCGCCTACGGCTTCAAGGATGAGAAGTGGAAGTACTTCCTGAGCTCAACTTACTCGCTGAATAACAAGTCCATCTACAAGTTTCCGCAAAACTTTTTGCGGGCCAGCTTTCAGCGCGATACCCGCATTCCGGGCCAGGAGCTGGAGTTTGTGCAGGAAGACAACTTCTTACTGTCGTTCAAGCGCGGCGTGAACGACCGCTACATCTACAACGATGTGTACCGGCTCGACTACGTGCACGAGTTCAGCAACCACTTTTCTTACGCGTTGGGCTTCCGCAAGCTCCAGCAGACGCCAGCCGGTGGCCTATATTTCCGCACCGCCGATGATGACCACCCCAGGAACGTCACCAATCTGACTACCAGCGAAGTTTCTCTAACGCTACGCTGGGCACCTAATGAGCAGTTTTATCAGGGCAAGCTCTACCGCACGCCCATCATTACGCCTAACCCCGTCTATACCCTGCGGCTGGGCACCGGCGTAAAAGGCCTGGTGGGCGGCGATTACAGCTACGAAAACGTGGTAGCCAACGTATCGAAGCGCGTGTACCTCTCGCAGTTTGGCCACGCCGACGTGTCGGTGGAAGGTGGCTATATCTTCGGGCAGGTGCCGTGGCCACTGCTCGACGTGCACCGCGCCAACCAGACGTTTTCGTACCAACTCAACTCCTACAACCTGATGAACTTTCTGGAGTTTTCGAGCGACCACTACGCCAGCCTGTTCATCGACCAAAATTTCAACGGCTTCTTTTTCAACAAGCTACCGCTCATTCGCCGGCTCAAGCTGCGCGAAGTAGCCTCGCTAAAATTACTCTACGGCGGCGTGCGCGCCGAAAACAACCCCGACCAAAACGCCGGCCTCTACGATTTTTTGCGCGCCGACCAGGGCCGGGGCGAGCAGCAGGCCTTCACGCTGGGCCAGCAGCCGTATGCCGAGGCTAGCGTGGGCGTCGCCAACATTTTTAAGCTATTTCGGCTTGACTTGGTTAAGCGCCTGACCTATCTCGATAAACCCAACGTGGCCGAATGGGGTATTCGGGGGCGCTTCCGCATCGATTTTTAAGTGCCCGCCACCATGACGTTTGACAAGCTCCGCGATTCCCTTCAGCAGGGCATCTACTTGGTTATTAACCCCTTTGTGCGCCTGCTCATCAAAGTAGGCTTCACGCCCAATGCCGTCACGCTCACCGGTCTGCTCCTCAACATGGGCGTGGCCGTGCTTCTCATAGTGGGCGGCGTGCATGGGCAGCGGGGCGATTTGCGCTATGTAGGCTGGGCGGGCGCGCTCATCCTTTTCGCTGGTCTGTTCGACATGCTCGACGGGCAAGTAGCGCGCATCGGCAAGATGCAGAGCCCCTACGGCGCGCTTTTCGACTCGGTAATAGACCGTTACAGCGAGCTGTTCACTTTCCTGGGCATCTGCTACTACCTAGTGGCGCACCACTATTTTCTGAGCTCTTTGGTCGGCTTTTTTGGCCTCATCGGCTCGATGATGGTAAGCTACACGCGGGCGCGGGCCGAGGGCCTGGGCATCGAGTGCAAAGGCGGCCTCATGCAGCGCCCCGAACGGGTAGTCCTCATGGGAGTCAGTGCGTTAGCCTGCGGCGTCGCCTCTAATTGGATAAGCGGCAGCTACAAGGTGTTCGTGCCGGGCGTGCCGTTTCATGTGTTCGAAACGATGTCGATTTTCACCTTCCCGCTCACCGCGCTGGCGGTGCTGGCCAACATCACAGCCGTGTCGCGGCTGCTGCAAGCCAAGCGGGCGCTGCTTGCCCGCGAGGCCCAGTCCGCTGCCCGGCCCACCGAGTTCAGCAAGCCGGTATCGGCCGCGGCGCTGCTGGTGCTGGGGCTGCTGGTGGGCAGCCTGCGTGCCGATGCAGTGGCGCCTGCTCCCGAGCCGAAGTTTCCGGTGCCGAGCGGCATTCCCAACCAGTTATTTTACCTTCAGCGCGACCCGAATACCAACACCGTCATCTACCAGCTTAATGTAAATAAAGCGGGCCAAGTAGATGAGGACGAGCCCATTCGTATCTTCTGGATTCGCTACGCCGAGCAGGGCCAGCAGCAGGATTTAAACTTCATCCAGCGCAAGTTTGCCTACGGGGTGAAGTCCAAAAAAATCGGCCCTGACAAGTACGAGCTGCGCTTTGCGGCCTACGGCAAGCTCCCGTTTTACCTCATGAAAGCCGGTCCCGACCGCGCTTTCCACGTCTACACTGCCATTGCCAACAAGCAGAGCGTGCTCGACCGCATTTTTCTGCGCATTGAGGGCGGCACCTTTTGGGTACCAAACGTGAAGTACGTGGAGCTAAAAGGCTCAAATCCGGCCACCCGCGAGCCGGTAATCGAGCGGTTTCAAGTGTAGCGCCAGGCGCTGCTAAACCCTGCTTTTAGGCAGCGAGCCCGGCCGATGCACCAAGCTGGAGCTTGGTGTTACTTATTCTTGCATGTCAACCCACACCCTTCCTTCCGAACCTCTGCCGCCGCGCCCCACCACTGGACGCGGGCGCTGGCTGGTCCCGGCGCTGTCGGCCGCTTACCTGCTGTTTTCCTACTTTCTGATTGGTTTTCGGCCCGAGCAGTTGGTGCTGGTGGGGCTCTGCAACGGCTGCTACTTCCTGTCCGATACTACGCGGCGCTTCATCACGGGCTTCTCCATTTTCGTGGTGTTTTGGGTGTTGTACGACTACATGCGAGCCTTCCCAAACTACGCCTACAAAGCCGTGGATGTGGCCCAGCTCTACCACACCGAGCAGCGGCTTTTTGGCATTTATGAGTTAGGCAAGCTACTCACGCCCAACGAGTTTTTTCTGCTGCATCATCACCCGGCGCTCGATTTGCTATGTGGCATTTTTTACCTCTGCTGGGTGCCTATTCCGCTGGGGTTTGCGGGCTATTTATTTTTCGCCAACCGGCGGCTGTTTTTCGAGTTTTCGCTGACGTTTTTGCTGGTCAACCTCATAGGGTTCACCATCTACTACCTGCATCCGGCCGCGCCGCCGTGGTTTGTGCAGCAGCACGGCCTCAGCTTTGTGCCGCTCACGATGGGCAGCACAGCGGGGCTAGCGCGATTTGATGCGCTGGTCGGGGCCGGCGTTTTCCAGGGGATTTATGCCAAAAATGCCAACGTATTTGCGGCCATGCCTTCGCTGCATTCGGCGTATCCGGTGGTCGTACTTTTCTACGCCCTCAAAAATAAATCAGGAGTTTTTAATTTATTCTTCATCAGCATCATGCTTGGCATCTGGTTTGCGGCCGTGTACACCAGCCACCACTACTTGCTCGATGTGCTGGCCGGTATCACGGTGGCGCTCACGGGCATCGGGCTGCTGCGCTTGCTGTTAGCCCGTAGCGCGGCATTCAAACGCTTGCTAGATTATTTCGTGTACGCTACTGCTCCGGCTATTACAAAAAAGATTGGCTCAGCTTAACTTGCTGGCTTAAAATACTATTTCTGCGTTGATTAATAATCGTTGGTATAACTATACTTGGGTAAGCCTGCTCCTCACAGTCGGGTTTTCGGCCCCGGCCCTAGCCCAAAAAGCGCCTGGCAGCCGCGATAGCATCACGGTGGCCATCGAGCCGGACTACAATAACGTGTCGGCGGTGCATCGCTTCATGTTGGGCAACAGCTACCGCCGCGAGTGGGCCGCGCCCGTGCGGATGCGCGTGTTTCATTTAGCCAAAGAAAAAGGCGGCCTCACCATTTTGCAGCGCGGCGGCGGCCTGCAAACCAAGTCGCTACGCCTAAAAGACCCCACCGGACAGCAATGGGTATTACGCACCTTGCAGAAGTACCCCGAGCGCGGCCTGCCTCCTACCCTACGGCCCACCATTGCCAAAGATATCCTGCAAGACCAAGTGTCGGCCTCGCATCCGTACTCGTCGGTGGTGGTGCCGCCGTTAGCCGAGGCGCTGGGCATTCCGCACGCCAACCCCGAGGTGGTGTACGTGCCCGACGACCCCGCCCTGGGCGAGTACCGTAAGGATTTCGCCAATCAGGTTTTCCTGTTTGAGGAGCGCGAGCCGCTCGACGCCGACAAAACTGACAATACCGAGAAGGCCCAGGCACGCCTGCAAAAAGACAACGACAACTACGTGGACCAGGCCACCGTGCTGCGCGCCCGCCTGCTCGACATTCTGCTCGGCGACTACGACCGCCACGAGGACCAGTGGCGCTGGCAGCGCATTGAGGAGGAGAAAGGCAGCCGTTACGAACCCGTGCCCCGCGACCGTGACCACGTGTTTTACAAGCCCACCGGCCTGTTTCCCAAGACACTGTCGCTGCACTTGCTAATGGCCAACGTGCAGGGCTACAACGACCACATCCGGTCTATCAATCGCTGGAACGCGAAGGCTAAAACCTTCGACCGCTACTTCCTGAATGCGCTAGGCGAGGCCGATTGGAAAACCCAAATCGCCTACGTGCAGCAGCACCTCACCGACAGCCTTATTGTGCAGTCGGTGCGCAAGCTGCCGCCGAATA
>Ga0265780_10000207_pt1 | contig 95708 bp, 84 predicted proteins | sample P1T30metagenome_FD_192432 | JGI IMG/M metagenome (GOLD analysis project Ga0265780, IMG submission 192432) | Plant litter microbial communities from East Loma Ridge, Irvine, California - P1 T30 | ecosystem: Environmental > Terrestrial > Plant litter > Unclassified | place: USA: California...
CCTACATTCCTACACTATATACAACCTTTAGGGTGGTTTTAGCGGTGGGGCTCACCTGTTCCCATTCCGAACACAGAAGTTAAGCCCACCAGCGCCGATGGTACTGCGAAAGCGGGAGAGTAGGTCGTCGCCAGTCTTTATTTTAAAACTCCTTCATCTTCCGATGAAGGAGTTTTTGCGTTATAGACATACTGCCTGAATAGAACTTAATCTTTCATTAGCCTGAATTATAGGCAATACGCACCAAATAAGTATTAGATAAACATAAGTACCAATAGCATAGCACAGTATCATAGCTATGCTTAATCTTAAAGGCAATTATTTCCTGTATTTGACATATCTAGCTTTCAGGCTTACTTTGTGTTACTAATAGTTTGTTTATAATAAAGTCTGAAGATTTCCCTAAATCAAATCTTGTAGAAAATTATTTCCCTTTTGCTTAAACAATTTGGATGTTGTATGTAGCTGCAGGAATTAGTATTCACTATCTAATCATATTCATCCCAGATTCAGATTAATTTTAAGCCTAATTTTCTCATGCATTCTATTTTATTTAGCGTAAAAAATTAACAGCCGACTAATGGTTAATGGACCATTTAAAAAAGATAGATTACAATTTATATATATATTCAAAACCATATTTAAATAATTTATTAGCTGAAATGAGTGGAGAACAATGGTAATTCACATTACTATCTGTACAAAGCAATCCTTATATGATATTTATTAACATACATATAAAAGCAACTATAAATATACTCACATTCTGCAAAATGACTTTTTTATACGTTTTAAGGCTTCAATTTCCTTAAGCTTAGAGACTCTGTATAAATCTCAAATTAAGAGCTAAGAATGGTGCTTAATTGCATTAACAAGGTTGTAAAGATCGATGAAATTCCTGATATAAAGATTAGATCAAATAACAAAATCTTATATCAGTATACTTTAAGCATAAAAAAACCTCCAGAAAACTGAAGGTTTTGAAATTTTGTGTTAATTAGAATATCCTACCAATTCTTCTTTCTTGGAATTGTAAATTCTGTATTCTAAATATTTGAATGAGTCCCTCGGGACAACGGTTACCCATTTTTTATACTTCATAAACCACTTCATCTGGATGCTGTTAAAGCCTTTCGTAAGGTAAGCTTCCACAAAGGGATGAACGTGAAGATAAAGCTTTCCTTTTTCTTTCTGCATAATCGTTCTTAAGGCATCACCCATCCGCTCTACAATAACGATAGGCGCTACAATTTCTCCGTCTTTATTAGGATTTTCTTCCTTGGTGTCAATCTGTTTTTCGGGACGGTTTCTTTGTCTTGTAATCTGTATCAGTCCGAATTTACTTGGCGGAAGAATTTTATGACGTGCCTTATCGCGGGTCATTTCCTGTTTCAGATGTTCATACAGGTCTTTTCTGTGCTCCGGGTTGGTCATGTCAATAAAATCAATAACGATAATACCGCCCATATCACGGAGACGGAGCTGCCTGGCAATCTCTGTGGCCGCCATCATGTTTACTTTAAGCGCATGCTCTTTATTTACAGACGTACCGGTAGTTATATTGTTCCCGGAATTGACATCCACTACATGTAATGCTTCAGTGTGTTCTATGACCAGATAAGCACCTTTTGAACTGGGAATGTTAACATGCTTTCCGAAGCTCTGTTTAAGCTGTTTTTCAACATTGTAATATTCCAGGAGCGGAATATGGGAATTGTGGAAATGGACTATGTTTTTTCTCTCGGGAGCAATTACTTCCACATAGTTTTTCATTTCTTCAACCATCTGTTCGTCATCACACGTAATGCTTACAAAATCCTGGTTGAAATTGTCTCTTAAAATTGCTGAAGCTTTGTCGTCTTCACTTAAAACCCTGGACGGAACTTTATTTTTCTGAATGTTCTTAAAAGTGCTTTCCCATTTCTGAATCAGCTGATTCATGTCATTATGAAGATCCGCTACTTTTTTACCTTCTGCCACCGTTCTTATGATCACACCGAATCCTTCAGGCTTGATACTCTCAATAAGGGTACGGAGCCTTTCTTTTTCTTCAAAGCTGTTTACTTTCTTAGAAATAGAAACTTTATTGTCGAATGGGATCAGAACCAAAAACCGACCTGTTAAGGAAATCTGGGTAGAAATTCTCGGTCCTTTTGTAGAAATAGGCTCTTTGGTTATCTGCAGCAGGACAAGGTCATCTTTTGCAATCACCTTTTCAACGGTACCGTTTTTATTTATTTCGGGCTGGATTTCAAAATTCTTTAAGCTTGAAACGCTTTGTTTTTTGGAAATCGTATCTTTTAAAAACTTTTTGTAGGTAAGATATTGCGGCCCCAAATCCTGATAATGCAGGAAAGCGTCCTTTTCATATCCGATATTTACAAATGCGGCATTAAGATTAGGTGCCAGCTTTTTTACTTTTCCGATAAACAGATCTCCAACTATAAAATCGCTTTTGTCCTCTTGTTCATGAAGTTCACATAGTCTTCCGTCTTCCAGCAGTACAATCTTGGTAAGATTATCTTCATGCGAAACTATAAGTTCTTTCTTCATTTTTTTGTAAGATAAAAATTGTTAAGATGACAGGAAACCGTTCTGTTTTTCATTATATTAAATTTACACTTAAGATAAGAATTATATTGAACACAGCATATATTTTTGATAAAATATGCATTTTTTTCCGGTACATCTTATCGTTATAAAACAAATATAGTCGGTGAGCTTCTGAAATTTAAAACCACCAACTATATCATGTATATTGTAATCTCAGAAAAGGAGATTATTTTTTCTTGTGTCTGTTCGCTCTTCTCCTTTTCTTTCTTTTGTGAGTTGCAACCTTGTGTCTTTTTCTTTTCTTTCCGCTTGGCATAATTATAATTTTTTAGTAACTAGTTAATATTCAGTTAATGTTTTATTTTACGGTAACTTTCGTTTTTACTTTCTCCACAAAAGATTTTGATGGTTTAAAAGCGGGAATGTTATGAGCAGGGATTTCAATTGCAGTGTTCTTAGAGATGTTTCTTCCCGTTTTAGCTGCCCTTGTTTTAATGATAAAAGATCCAAATCCTCTCAGGTAAACGTTATCTCCATTATACATAGAAGTCCTGATTTCCTGCATAAAAGCCTCTACAACTTTCTGTGTCTCATTCTTTTCGGTTCCCAACTTATTTGAGATGGTGTTTACCAATTCTGCCTTTGTCATTTCCTTATTTTAATTTTAAATTTTAGGTGTGCAAATTTAGTTAAAAAAATTGAATATTAGCAAATTAGTGGTAAAATATTTTTTTATAAGAGGTTGAAAATTAATGTTTATTCTGTGTTAATCTCATATTAACTCACTTTTACATGCTGGAATTGTAATATCCGTGCTCCACACAGAAGCGGATCAGATGAAGTTTCGTCTTCAGCCCCAGCTTTTCAGTAAGCCGGTTGATATACGTATCAATCGTTCTGGTACTGAGATTCAGTTTTTCCCCGATTTCTTTATTGCTGAAGCCCTCATAACAGAATTTCATCAGCAGGATCTCTGTCGGGGACAGTTCTTCCTGGCTCTTTTTCTGCCGGTCCATGTATTCCATTACCGCAAGGGGCTGTTGCTCCCATTCTTTGCTGTAACGGTCATAATCAAACCCGTCTGAGGCTATCTTTCCTTTAAAAATATCCTTAATGATATTGCTTTTCTTCTGGCAGTAGTAGATATTCTGAAGTTTTGAAAGGATTTCCGCCATATCTTCCTGATAAGTACCCGAATAGGTGATGATCGGGGTTTCCGGATTGCTTTTACGGATATATTTTATCGCTTCAATTCCGCTCAGTACCGGCATAAAGAGTTCTATGATAAATACATCTTCCTGTCTTCTGTAGTTTCTGCTGATCAGCTCATGGCCGTTGTTACAGTCATTCAGAAGCAGATGGAAGGGATTTTCGGTAAGGGTCTTGATCAGGATCTTTTTAAAATAAAAATCGCTGTCTGCTACAGAAAACCTCACAGTATTAGTTAATATTTTGCTCACTTTAATATCGATTTGGCAGATGATGATTAAAATTCAGATCACTAAATTATGAAAATAAGGCGAAAGTGAAAATTAAACTTACGATAATTGAAAAATAGTGGAAAATGACTGAAGAGTTAATTTTGTACATCAATTATTTTTTTATAATTTCACACACCAAACAAATCACAGATATATGTCTTCGAGCAGGGACAAAAAATTAAACAGGTCGGACGTTAGAATAGGCATTTGGAAGTTTATTCTGTCCTTTATCGTATTATCAGGTGTTTCTTTCATCTGTATATTTTTCTTTTTCAAAAGTTATGACATCCAGCGGGCGGGAATCAAAAAGGAAGCGGATAACTATCGTGAGCTGCTGACCAGAAGTGATCTTCTCAGGACGCATGTAGACAGTATCCTTTACCGGATGGACCAGCTTGATATCAACAGGGTGGAAAATGATATTATTTTGCAGAACTATATCATGGATAATATACAGGATGCCAAAAACATCATGGGGAAAGACAGTGCAGATAATTTCAAACATTACTCCATATTGATGAAACAGATCGGCCCGATGCTGGCCCTGAAAAACCAGATCATCATTGTTTCCAACAAAGAGCAGGTTGCTTTAAGAGGCCTGAACGAGTGTAAAGGAAAAATAGGGGTCATCAATACCGAGCTGAAAGTAGACCCTACCAGGAACTTTTCAGGAATCAGACGCAGAAGATAAAGACAAACACCATGCAGGGACAAATTACACTATCAAAAAAAGAAAGGCATTATCAGTTTTTATACCTGATCGCAATGCTTGTCGCAGCACTCCTTTTTTTGGGAATCCTGTTTTTAAAAGGTTTCGAATCGCCGTTTTCAGATGAAGACATTGTTTCCGTGCAGAATCTTGAAGAAAAAGCAAAATTCGACCAGAAACAGAAGCTTTCCTTTAAAACGCTGGACAGTACCTTTTCCATGATCAACAGACTGACAGACCAGCCTGTTGAGCCTTTCACAGAAAGCAATATCATCTATGGCACTAATGATGTGGCCAACTATTTTCAGAGCGGCGATAACATTATCGATATCCGTAAAGATGCCTATCCGCAGATTGCGAAGTTTTACAAGATGTACTATGACGATAAAAAAATTATTTCAAGCAAAACCGAAAATATAAAAAATCTGGAAAGACAGGCTGAAGAATGCTCTATCGGTTTCAAAGAGAAGAAAAGCCAGCTTTTCCAGAAAGCAACCATGATGAAATCCAGAAATCAGTAACCGGCAGTTCATTAAGGCGCAGATTATATAAAACACATACCACACAATCATTTAACTATGAATTACTTTCAGAAAAACAAGAAGAACATTATTATCGGTGTTATTGCAACGTTGCTCATAGCAGCGTTGGTGGCATTATGGCTGCAGAAGAAGGTGATACACTCCGCAGACGATATTATTGGGGTTGTAAACCCGTCATCCCTTGCTGTTGGAGATACGCTTTTATTTGAGGATAAAACACAGTTTGCCAAAACCAAAAGATGGAACTTCGGAGACGGAACTACATCCGATAAAAGCAGCGGAATTCATTTTTACAGAAAACCGGGATATTACCAGGTAACACTGATTATCGATAATAAATATTCAAAATCTTTTCCGGTAATGGTTTCTGCGAGAAGCCTTCCGAAGCCTAAGGACAGCACCAGGATTAAAACGGTGATTGACGGGCCTTCCCAGGCCATGCAGTATATCAATGTACAGTTCCGTGCCATTTCAGATGCCAAACAGTTTACCTGGAGATTCGGGGAAACCGGGAATATCGATTCCAGAGAAAAACTGGCCTTTTACACTTATCAGAAGCCGGGTGATTATGTAGTTAAACTCTATACGGATGAAAATGAAGAACCTGTTTTGCACCAGATTAAGATTCTTCCGGCTTATGACGAACTGAAAGAAGAAGTAAGTGTAGAAGATGTTTATGCGAAAATTGATAACGATTTTAAAATGCACCTTCAGCAGATTGCCTATGGAAATGATTTCAATATGCACTATAACTATTTACTGAGGACTTATCTGTGTAATAATGAAAATACAGTGGTTAAAGTAAGCGACAGCAAGGTAAATAATTTTTATATGTACTGCGCAGGCCTTCAGTTTGATAAAAACACAATTATCCAGACGGTGAAAGTGAATTTTGATGATACCCAGAAGTGCGTAACCAAAGTTGATATTAACCAAAGCAAATAATTCCGTCCTGTTTCCAGGGCTTACCAATCATAAAAGATCAATAGGATGAAAAATAAATTTCCTCTAGCAGCATATTACATTGGAGTTTCGGTATTGCTGACAACAACAGCATGCCAGGTAAAGCTGCCGTCAAAAAGAACGCCGGAACCGTCCCAGTACGGACAGGTTGAAAATTCTCCAGTTGTCAATGGATTTCCCAAAAAGGCAGTGCCCTGGATTGCTATTTCAGACCGGTCCAGAAATACGGCCTATTTAGATAAAAATGATGAAAAATCATACAAGGAAGTTAAGTTTTTAGAGCCTTTAATGGTGCTGAAACACAGGGACGGGATGGTAAAGGTTGCCGAATATATTCCTGATGCCCTGATGAGAAAAGTGTCGCCGAAACAGATTAAAACCTATGGCTGGATCCCGGAATCTGACCTGTTGCTGTGGAATAATTCTTTAAAAAGCGAAAAAACAGGATTTCCCGTTAAAGTTGCCGTAGTGCCCAACAACAGCGAAGTGATCCGAAGCTCTGAAAGGTATTATAAAAATGATTCCATCATGGTTTTTAATTCGCCGAGCCTTATTGAGCAGGCTGATGTGAAAATTCCTAACGGGCAGATTGTGTACATATACAAACAGGCCGAAAACAACAAGAGATTTCTGGTAGGGAAAAAGCCTTCCGTAGACATAGACAGCATCAGCACAAACCTGTACGGCTGGGTAAGTTCCAATGTGATTTCAGCATGGGGCGAGCGTTCTGCCGTTAAAATGAAAAATACCACTGGAATTACCGAAACCTCCCTGGGAATCCATGAAGGGTATCCCGGCGGAAATGATGCCGAAAACAGAACCGCCGTTTTCCTGACCGATGTGAACAAAAGAACACCACTTGAAAATATTTTCCCGGTAAGCCTGCCGCTGTATGAACCGCCGGCTCCGGATTCCAAAACCAAATATTTCACAAATATCCTGGATTACAGCAAAAACTCTATTTTCAATGTTTTAGGGGAGTCTATCTATTTTGACCGTTACCGGGAAATCACAGAAAGAAATAAAAAACTCAATATCGTTTTTACTTTGGATATCAGTGCTGCCAATGCACCGTATGCACCCATTGTAAAGTCTTTGCTTCAGGATCTGCAGCTTAGATTTGAAAAGCCGTCTTATTTCAACCAGATAAAATACGGAGTGGTTTTATATAAAAACAATTCCTGCGGAGACAATGTTGCGGTTTCTAACTTAAGTACCGATTACAACAAAATAACCACATTTATTGATCAGAAGACCAATGAAATGAACTGCCCGAGCAACAGCGGTAATCAGCCGGTGAATGAAGGCTTAACAGCTGCGGGTAATCTTCTGTCCAATGTTCCTGATGAAACCAATATTGTGGTAACGGTAGGAACTTCTGCCAACCAAAGCGGGAATATGTACGGGGTGATTAACTCTTTAACACAGGCCCAGGCAAGGTTGATTATGTTCCAGACCAGCGCACGGTCATCCGATACCTACAATGATTTTGTATTGATGGCAGAAAATGTGGTGACCAATACCGCAAAGAATATCGCCGAACTGAAAAAACAGAAGATCATCAATCAAAATGATGTCCTGACGAAAAATAATTTCAATCTGATTGAAGGGGATGAAGGTTTCTTCTCTTTAGACTATCCTAAACAGAGCATGTCCCAGGGATTCGTTATTTTCCCTAAAAAAGGGGATATCGCCACTCCGGGTTATCTTAAAAAGTCCGTGGACAGCCTGATCTCTCAGGTGACCCTGGACAATACTACCCTGGATAAATCTCTGGACGAATATTTCCATTCTTCCGTAGGGGCAGGCAAAACCGATGTTGATTTAAAGTACAAATACCTGTATCCCGGACTTACCAATCCGGTTCCCGCAGGAATTGCTGCACAGCTGATCAATTACGGAAGTCCGTTCCTGGTAAAAGGGTACATCCCGAAAGAACTGAAAGACTATAAACCGGGTCTGGAAAAAGGGATTCTTATTTCTGAAACGGAATATGACAACCTTAAACTCTTCTACACGGAAGTGTATCGCCAGACAGGTGCTGAAAGATTGGATTTTAAACAGGGAAGAGCGGTTAACGAATACATAAAACTGCTTAAAAAATATAACCCGACCCTGAAATTCCTTGACAGAAGCGAACTTTATAAACAGCCGATGGCCTATGCAGTAGGAGTAAGTACAGGTTTTGATGTCACCGAAGAAGAACTGATGTCTAAATACATGCTGAGAGGCTGGAAAAAATCCAAGGTTGTTACCAATGAAACCGCAAGAACCTACTTCCGCCACTACAAAACGCTTGCAGACCGGATGCTGTCACACAGGAATGATCCTGCCGTGAAAATTGAGCAGAACGGACAGACGTTCTATTGGCTGAATGAATACTTTATGCCGACCCTGCTGCCTGTTGAACAGCCGGAATATACTCAACATTAATATCTTATCATATGACAAAGCGAAAATTTATTTTCGCTTTTTTTATTTTGTACGGGTAAATTTTTTATCTTTGATAGTAACCCAAATTACAGTATTATGTCACAGCAATCATCACCTCATGACGGCAAACACTTCGTGGTACAGAAAGGCAAAGCCCAGTGTAACCAGGGTGACCAGTTCCCGCAGCACAAAGTGACTTCCCACCGGAAACATTTTTGGAATGACTCTGACGGCAATGCCGATTTTCTTGGAGTTACGGAAGATGACCTGCAGTTCAACCCCTCCGGCCCCAGCTTCGGAAAATGCAAGCTGAAGCCTTCTTCAGGCGGAAATTTACCGTGTTCCTACGCACCGGCAGGCAAATGGCAGAAAACCTATGATAAAGTAAAAATAACGGATAAAAAGATCGTCACCGAAGCTTCTGAACTCTTATGCACCGTCGGAGGTAAAATTACCATTAAAGACCATGGGCAGCGCGGGCAGATGAGTAAAAAGAATGTGAAAAATGCAGATTCTAAAAAGGTACAGCGCATCAATCCGCTGGTGAACATGCAGGATTTTAAAGAGACGGTTTTGGAAAGTGAACTGGACGCCTATTAATCTCATCCTAAAAAACACTTTTAATGTCAAAAAAAGGAGTTTCAGAAATAGCAGGGAATCCTACACCGAAAGTAGGAGAGAAAACTTTATATACCGTCACCAACTGGTATTCTTCAACACCTGCCAGCGACAGGAATCCGGCTCTGGTAACCTGGGAACTGTTCAAGAAGCGTTCTGACGGTAGCTTTACGACTACCAATATCAGGAAGAAAGGCGACGGAAATTTTACTTTCGGGGAAGTGGCTTCGAAAAATACCTACCGCCTGGAAGCGTATCTGCATGAGCCGGAAGGAAAAGGGACAACCACCCTGGATATTACCCCGCAGCCGGCAGAAATCCCAAGGATCAATAAAGTTGAGCTGTTTTATGTGGATGATTCCAAAGGAAGCGTATTCAGTTATACAGAAAAACTGGTTGCTAAGGCACAGTCGGTCAACCTCACCAATAAAAAGCTGGTTTTTACCCTTTGGGAAGATGATGCCGGAGGAAACGGACATCATGCCAAAAATCTGTTCATCGACAGCAAAGAAGCAATTGTTGACAGAACCGGAACGGCCACTGCTGAATTTGTTTTAACAAAAGCCTTAATGCAGAAAGCCCTGCAGGGAGAAAGAGACCCGAAAGAGCTGGAATTTTATGTTACAGTAGAATATTTTACAGACAGGAAACATGCCACAGGCAATGTGAATATCAATAATCCTTCACAGGTTCCGGCCACAAGGCCTCAGACAAGACCTCAATCCGGAAATACCGCATCGCCGCCTCCGGCTGCTCAACCTACTCCTCAGCGCAATACCCCTCCACGGGCACAGGACTCACCTGCAGAGGCGAAACCGAAGTCTCAAAAAGAAGAAAATGGGATTGTTGATACGGTAACCGACTGGTGGAATAATCTTGAACTCTGGGACTGGGGAGAGTCACCTGGTACAATCAGCCCGGCACAGACCCCGACACAGCAGCCTGTGGGAGGACGAACAGTGAGCGTAGTACAGGATTCCGGCGTGGAAGATCTTTTAGATGCCTATTTTGCGAAAAAAGAATACACGAAACAGACAGGCGAAGTTGCCGGCAGTTTTGAATATACAATCGGAAGTGACGGAAACAGATCTGCGACAGCTGCAGAGAAAGAACGCATTGCCGGGATCATTCTCGGAAAACCCGCTGTAAAAGCATTGGCTGAAAAAAAAGAATATACTACCCTTGAAGCAATAAAAGCAGGATTAACCAAAGAAGTCTATAATAAAAATGAAAAGGTAACCTTTCAGACTTTTAAACTGGGTGCAGAACTGAAGAAAATAAGCAGTGCCCCGCTGGACACGAAACTGTATCTGGTGGCACGTACGGCGGGTCTGAACGGAAAACAGGCCACTTTGATCATCAAAGAAAAAGATGGTCTCCTAAAAGGTTCTGCAGGTGCTGTTTTACCTGTTTTAGAAATTACTGAAGCTCAGATGGAGCAGGCTGCACCGGCCACAGGTGAAGTTCCGGGTGCTGAGAAATCGCAGTTTACAGCAACCATAGAAAATGGTATAGCGAAAGTTCCTATTCATCTCAGACCAAAATCTAATGACGAACTGAAAATTTGGAAAGACAAATTAACCAAAGGAAAAGAAGACGGAGAGTACACCTATAAATTTGGAGGCGACAACATTATTGCAGATGAAGAGGCTAAAAAAAGAATTGCGGCAACAATTCTGAGAAATGCAAAAAATGGAAATTCAAACAACATCAGGATAGCTGAAGGGAAAGCTGCTTATGCAGATGACATCGTGGCAGCTCTTCAGATAAAAACATATAAAAAAGACGAAACGGTTACCTTTAAAGTATATAAAAAACAACCGGAATTACTTTTCATCCAGGCAAAAGCACAGGGCGAAAAACAACATGACAAGGAATTCCTGAAAGCTGACGGTGCTTATTTTGAAATTGCAAAAAAATGTCCCAGATGTGGGGTTTTGACAATGGAAGAATTGACCAGTATCTTTACAAACGCCACTGAAGAAAAGAAAAAAACGTTGATGGATGCATTCAACGGGGCCAATTCAAAATTAGGCCTTGATACCTGCCGTCAGAAAGCCCATTTTTTCGCTCAGGTAAGAGAAGAAGTGGGAACATCTATCAGTGTAAAAGATGGCGAAAATCTAAATTATGCTGCAGACGTGCTGTATAACGGAATTTGGGATGCAAGAGCCAACCGGTATAGGGTTTTATTCAGCTATTATAATCATAACAGGGAAAGATCAGACAGAGACGGACGTACAGCCACGCACCCTTCTAATCCGGAAGCCATTGCAAATAATGCCTATGCCAACAGGAATGGTAACGGTGATGCTGCAAGCGGTGACGGATGGCGTTACAGAGGCAGAGGGATCATTCAGATTACAGGAAAGGATAAGTATGATAAAATTAATTCCCGCCTGACTTCTGATTATCCCGCATTCGGAATTACTATTGATGCAAATAATATCAATAATCTTAATGAGGGTACCGTAGCAAGTATGGCTTACTGGAAAGAGTACGGCTGTCAGAAAGAAGCGGATAAAGGAGTCGGAAGACCCAATCTTGATGCGATAGTAGATATTGTTAACCGCAATACGCCATCCCGTGATGACCGGTGGGGGCATCTGCAGAATATGATTACTGTTTTTAAAGTTAATGAATGCAGCGGCGGTGAAGAAGATTCTGCATGGCATCAGCCTTTAGATACCATGGTGTTGAGAGGTTGGTATTCAGAAACACAGTGGTCTCCAGGGAAAAGTGATTTTCATGGCAGAACAGGAGGGAAACATGACGGATTGGATCTTTATGCACCTGTAGGAACACCGATCTACGCTTCCATTGACGGAACAGTTACCTATCAGGAAGATCCGGGCGGATATGGACACCGGACTTTCCTGGAAGGAAATTATAAGGGCCAAAAATATTTTCTGATGTATTGTCACCTTTCAGAGTATATTACAGGTGATGTAAAAGCCGGGGATCCTATCGGAAAAACCGGTCAGACAGGAAATGCCAGTGGCCAGGCTGCAAAGATGGCCCACTTACATTTTGAGGTCAGGAAAGAAAAAATGTCTAAACCGTCATTCAGTCCGCTTACAGAAATCCCGGAATTAGGAAGAGCCGTAAATGTTAATCCGGATCAAACAACCCAAACAGGAAATTAACATGATAAATTTAAAAATATCCTGCAGTATATTTCTCTTGGTATTCATTACGTCTTGTCAACAGAATAAGCAGGCTGACAAGAAAGTAATGCTCAGTAATGTGAAGAGCAATAGCGCTATGTTAAAAAATATTCCTTCAAACCTGAAAATTGAAAAGGAAGAAAAAATCAATATTGACAATGATTCTGAAGAAGAATTAATTGTTACTGCAGTCGATTCAGCTTCTGAGAAATATTTTGAATACTGGTATAAAAAAGGAAATCTCATCCATGAATTTTCTTATCCGTTTGTTTCTGTTAATTATAAATGGTTTGCAGATGTAGACAATGATCATGAAAAAGAGATCATAAGAGCCCAGGGCTATGAAGATGGGATCGATTATGCAATTTATAAAGTGAAAGGTAATGATGAAGTAGTACAACTGTATTTTAATCCGGGATTGAAGGACGACAGGTACGGAGATAAGAATTTTTGGGCTTATCCCAATGATATGCAGGAAATTATCATTGATCAGGATAAAAAACTACTGGTTTCATTAAAGAATAACTATCCGAGAGACGATGAGCACACAGTTACTGATAATCAGCGGGAATTACCGTTTGTTTTTTTCAAAGGAAAAACAACGCAGCCGGACATGGAATTAAAAAACTTAAAGGCAACACAGAAAATTGATCTGCAAAATTTAATTAAAAGTGTTGCAAAAGGAAATTCAATGGAAAGTAAAACTTCTGCGGCTGTAGTTAAGCAAATCATACAGGATTTAGATGGTGACGGCATTAAAGACAAGATCGAAGTATATAAAAACACGTCTTTAAAAGATAAGTTTGATCAGGAACATTTCAGTTTACCGGTTAAAATTTTTAAAGGAACTGAAAGTGGCTTTAAACTCTGGAAAGAAAATAACAGTTTGGTATATTCTCCTGATAATACCTGTGTTTCCGAAGGTTTCAGTACTGTTGTTGTAAAAGATAATTATTTTACCATTGAAGCACAGACATGCTATGATTATAATGTCGTAGTGGATGGATTCATTACTTTTAAGGTAGAAAATAATGAAATTTACTTATATAAGTACGGAGAAGAATATTTTGATAAAAGCAATCATGATAAGGCGATACCTTCAAAAGTCTGGACTCAAAAAAAAATCAGTAAGGTTAAATTTCAGGATGTTAATGAATCATTCCTGAGAAAGCTTAAAAACAGTAATTAAAATATCATCAACTTTATTTTAATGAATAAATCAGTCTATCTTTTTCTTGTCATATTTACAAACTGTAAAGAAAGTAAAGCTGTTTCAAAACCTGTTGTAACGGCTGAAGTTAAAGATACCTTAATCTCGAAAACACAGGTTCAGAAAGACATTTATATTAATAAAGAATTTTTTGCCGGTGATGAAATGACTGATGTAGAAACCTTTAAAACGGCTAAAACAGGTATTGATAGCCTGAGCTATAGTATTTATAAAGAGAGAAATACCAAAAACTATATTTTTTCTTTAGAGAAATTTTTAAAGAACGATGATGTCGAAAAATACAGAATTACAGACACGGTCAATCTCAAATCAGCCGATGTTACGGTGCATGCAGAAGCTGTAGGAAATAGCAAAATCCTGTTATTAAAATCAAATCAAAAATTACTTAAAAAGTGGACTTTTGAAACCAATACCAATAACACTTCACAATGGATCGGCAACTTTTCAGGCAGCTTTTTAAGGATGAAGGAAGAATCAGGAGAGTCTGTGAGAACGAACCCGGCAAGATTTGTGAAATTGAATTCCTATGATTACTAGTATTACAGGTTTTACCTAAAATGAAGCTTTTCTGTTTGCTATGACAAATCGAATCAGATAAAAGTGTACATGATAAAGGCAGAAATGAAAATGTTCCGGAAGCATTACTACCAATGTGCAGAGGTCATCTGCAGATTTTGGAAAGGCTTGTTTAAAGAGGTGAAATATCTTAATTCCGTTAAACTTCTCCCGAAAAATAACGGTTTCTTCAACAAAATAAATACATCCGAAACTATTTTGTAAAACAAAATTTTTAGATTAATTTGGTTAAAGCCAAAAACAAAACATATGACCGTTCATTTTATTCTTTCCGGGGAAACGTTGGAGAGCATATCTGAAGAAATTAATCTTGAAAATCCGAAATACCTCAAAGAATTTCACAATGCACATTGTGCCCGGGAAGATATTGTAAAGGACAGGATAATTGCCGGTAAAAAGTTATTGCTTCCTGACTTTAAAACCATTCATGAATACAATAGCAGGAATGACGCACCCTGTAAGGCTCCGGAACTAAATCCGGATATTCCCTTTTCTCCCGAAGAGTTCAGTAAAATATACACGGTCACCATTAATGAAACTGAGGAGAATGTACTGGAAAAGAAAAATACCAGGCTTACCTATACGGCCTCGGTAAAATGGGTGAGAAAAGAAGGGACATCACATATTTTCAATGTATATAAAAATAATTTTTTTGATGCACAGGGAAGTATGATGTCTGATCTGGCTTCCGAATCCATCCGTGCCCTTAATCCTTTCATCGTCACCACAAATGAAAAAGGAGAGATCCTCACCATACAGATGAACGAAAATGCAAGGAATCATTTCGAAAGAATAAAAGATCGCCTGCTTGATCTGTTCCCTGATCCGTATGCCGCAATGTACCTTGATGAATTTGAATTCGCCGTAATGAACAGAGATTTATTTGACAGGAAAATGAAAGAGGATATTTTCATGAACCTCTGTTTTGCCTCTTTAAGAAACAGATTTAAAAATGGGAAATCCTTTTTACGCCAGTTTATCGAAGGAGAAAATTTTTGGGTTGACCTGATGCAGAGAGTAGAAGACCGGACTGATCCGGAAGAAATTATCCTTCGTCAGAACGAAATACCTGATTCTGATCCACACATTGTCTTTGACGGAAAATATAATGTTCTGGCCGCAACTGGCCTGGTAAAAAAAGCGGAGGTCAGTTATACGGTAACCCGGGAAGATATTAAAACTTCAACTTCTATAACCATTGAATAAGAAATAACCAACAGTTTAAGACAGAGTCTTTTAAAGCATATGCTAAATCCTGTATCGTAGAATTACAACATCAAATCGTAGAACTACGACAAAAAATAAAATTGTTATTTAAAAAATTCCGGATTTGAAAATTCCAATTTATCTTTGTTATACAATCATCGAATCACAAAATATTATTAACAATTAAATTTACAATCATGGCAACAAATTCAAGAGGAATCTTAAAATTCAACGGCGGTGAAGGACAGAAATTATTAAAGCTGAACTACAGCGTATCAAGATCTACAGACGTTTCCGGAAGAGTGGCATCAGACCCATCCAACGCATTGATCAAACTTACGGTGGAAGCTACGGAAAAATCTGACATTCTTGAAAGTTTACTGAACGGTAAATATAAGCCTACTACCGGCGAAATCACTTTCAACAAGTCCCACGAAGAAGGAACTTTAATTACTCTGACCTGGGAGAACGGATATGTGATCCAACATGAAGTAGACTTTGATGCAGTAGACGAAAACAGCATGCTGATCAGTTTCATTGTAAGTGCAGAAACCATTAACTATGGTAATTCCGCTTACGCAGGACTTTGGCCGTCAACCTAAAAAAATTAACTTTGGTATTGAGAGCAATACAAAAGGTAAAGACTGTCCTTCACTGGCAGTCTTTTTTTGTCTGTAGAAATATTATAATGTTCTGTAACAGCTATGAATACAGCAGAAAATACAATGAACAGAGATGTTGTATCAGGACGGTCCGTTTAAATAATTTTTTTTAACTTTACTCATACCACAATCACAGAATTATGTCAACTACAACCGAAAATATGCAGGGGGCAAATTTCCGCCCGTCTCAGAATGCCGACGGCATTTCAGAAAACCACCACGCAGGAATCAACAGACTGGTGAAGCTTTCCCTTGTAATAGAAGGGAAAATAATCAGGTATTACAAGCATTTTAAACTGACGCAGAGTACCCGGCGGCACCATGAATTCAGTGTTACCTTAGGCTACGATGCATTGGGCGACCGTCAGACCCATACTCTGGAGGAAGCTAATAAATTTCTGGGAAAACGGCTTACTGCCATCATTTCTTATAAAGATATCGATAACAGCCCGGAAAGGACATTTGTGGGCGTAATTACAGGAGTAGGTTTCAGCCAGGAAAGGATGAGCCTTGGAGATATTGTTTTAACCGGTTACAGCCCGACTGTTCTGCTCGACGGTGCGCCCCATATCCAGAGCTTTGGCGGTGAAACTCCCGTGAATATGGGCATTATTGCCAATGAAGTGATTAAACAGGGGATCGATACCAGCCGTTTTGATATCAGGGTGGATACCCATGACTATTCCCAGATTATCTACAGCAGCCAGTATGACGAAACCCATTACAATTACCTGGCAAGGATGGCCGAAGCCTATGGCGAACAGTTCTTTTATGACGGTGAGGTTCTTCATTTCGGAAAGCTGCCGCCTCAGAACAAACCGATCAAACTGATTTACGGAAGCAGTGCCCATAATATCAGGGTTGATCTGAAAGCCGTTCATACCAAACCTCAGTTTTACGGGTATAACAGCAGTAAAAACGAAAAACTGACCTCGGGTGAAACGCCGGTCCAGCATGTAGGCGAGCTGGCCAAAACAGCTTATGCGCACAACAATTCCATTTATAAAACCCCGGCCTTACAGGTTGCCCCGGTTAAAGCTTCCACCCATCTGGATGTGGAATATTCCCAGAAAAGTGCCTCGGGAAGCCAGGCGGTCAATGTATTTCTATTATCGGGCGCAACCACGGTTCCGTTCCTGCATCCGGGCTGTGTGGTGGATGTGCAGATGCGCAAGCCGGACACCAATGAATCCTCTTATTTTACAAGGATTATGGTAACGGAAGCTACACATGAAATTGATACCATCGGCCATTACACAGGAAGTTTTGAAGGTATTGCTTCTGATACTGGATTTTTACCCAAGCCTGAATTTACCGTTCCGAAAGCCGAGCCTCAGATTGCCACGGTTATTTCCAATACAGATCCGGAAGGCCAGGGCAGGGTGCAGGTAAGATTCGACTGGCAGACAAACGACACTACTCATTTTATCAGGATGATGAGCCCTGACGCAGGAGGAACCGACCAGGTAAACCAGAACCGGGGCTATGTAGCCATCCCGGAAGTCGGGGACCAGGTGATGGTTAATTTTGTGCACAGCCATCCTGACCGTCCTTTCGTAATGGGCGGCATGTTCCATGGCGGCGTAGGTCTGGGCGGCGGCGTGGACAACCGGGTAAAGTCTATCCAGACGAGAAGCGGCCACAGGGTTGTGTTTACGGAGGATGAAAGCATTGTGATTACAGATAAATCCGGGAATGAGATTCATCTGGATACCACCGGAAGCAATATCACCATTACTGCTCCCGAAACCATGACGTTCAACTGCAGGAATATGAATATCAATGTTGCAGAAAATATGATGACCAATGTAGGGATGAATAAATCGGATGCCATCACCATGAACCATACGCAAAGTGTCGGCGCAATGAAAATGACTTCTGTTCTGGGAGATACCAGCCTGTTCATTACCGGAAAGCTCACGGAAATGATTGAAGGGGACGTGCACAGTGAAACCCTTAAGGAACGGAATGAGATTTCACATGAAGACATGAATCTTACATCAAGCAAGTACATCAATAAAAATGCTCAGGAAGAAGTTCAGAACAACAGCGGTGAAAAAAGCAAAAATTACTGATCATGTCCAGAACAAGAATCGTACAGGGAAATTACCTTAAAGTAACAGGAGGCGATCACAATATGTCTTCTGAAGGGAAAATTGTCTCAAATGCCAGCAATGAGATAAGGGAAAACGGCACCGGAAGCGGTGTCAGCTACGGAAGTTTTGAAAGAAAAGGAAGTACCGTAAATGAAGATTTTGAGATTTCCTTTTCGCTTAAAAAAGACAGCGGCTTCTCAACGGTAGTTCCTTTCGGGATACTGGATTTTGAAGGGAATTATGAAAATGCCAATTTTGTTTTTAATTACTCCCTGATGCTGAGCAATATAGATTCCCTGGAGTTTAAAGTGCTAAATGAAGACGGAAGTACTTTGTATGCCATTACCAACCTGCCTGAAATTGTGGTCACTGCAAGAAGGCTCCCTTTGCTGGCAGAAGATATCCTGAAAAAGAAACCGGCGTATGAACCGCTGCAGCCTGTTAAAGTCTGGGACTGGAAAAGTGTTTTTGATCCCTATAATACCGCATCTTCGGATTATACTAAAATAGGATCTTACATTATATTCTGGGACGGTTTTGATAATAACGGAATTTATGACAGCTCAAAATTCAATAATAAAAAATTAAAAGCAGTGATCACGGCCAGTAAAAACGGCATACAGAAAAGCAAAGAAGTGGAATTTACCACACACTATGACAAGGTGGAATGGGTAGATGTGAAAATTGATAAAAACAATAAAAGAATAGATACCACGCTGCGGGTAAACTTACAGGATGGCGGGGCAGAAGGCCTGGAATGTTCATCCCGTCTGGAAGGTGCAAGAGATGAAACCCGCTGGGTAGAGCGCTGCCCGTGGGATAAAATTCCTAAAAGTGTTTTAAGATCTGATAAACCAATTATCAAAATTAGAACAAAAACATTTGAAGATTTAAGAGAATTGGCAATTACTGGAATCAATAAACATTGGAGTAGAGCAGATAATTATTCAGTTAATATAAATTCTGAAAATTTTAAAGTTTATAATAATTCAATTAATACAGATATCCATTCATTAAATTCACTGGATTTAATTTATAATACAAATGGAAATTGGGGCAGATCAGGAAATGCAGGAGTATTAGGAAAAATATATTATAATATTGGATATTGTAATTTTTTAGATTGGTATCAACCGTCATTTATGAATGAATGGGGCTATTTAGATGTAATAAAGAATAAAGTTGATGAAGATTTTAAATATACAGCCGCTCATGAATTAGGACACTCGATATTAAAAGCATATGGAGGAAAGTGGTATTCTTTTACTCATGACAGTTCATCTGAAATATGGCAGACACCAAATAGTGAAAAGAGTTATCTAAATGAAAAATCATCAGGAGAAATCAATTTAATGCATTATTTCAAAGATGATCCATATCAGTCTGATTATGATTATGATTTAATTAGAGCTGCTGAAAGAGATGTATTAGGATTAATTTGGTTAACAAAATTAAAATTAAGTCAATGAAATATCTATTATCAATAATAAGTTTAATCGCAATACTTAGCTGTTCAAGGAAATACGGATATATCTATGATGAAAACCGGAACCCGCTAAGAAATGTACTGGTTCAGGATATTCAAAATCCGTCCAATAAAATCATAACGCAGGACAATGGTGAGTTTTCATTCTCAGACTGCGGTGATCTGATTATAAGTAAGCAAGGCTACAAAACAGATACCTTGGAAAAGTTTGGATGTAAGCCGGCCGGAAAATGTTTTGATGGCCATATTTTTTATATGAAGAAAATAATTATTGAAAGGATTCCATGATATCTTCGCCATTAAAGAATAATTCTATGTGAATTTAGATCACTTCATCAGGAGCACAATTGAAAAAAATTAATACATGAAAAATTTCTTATGGATTTTTATTATTCTGCTGTTGATAGGATGCAGTAAAAAATACATCATAATGCCTGCTGTTAAAGGAAAAATACATTCGAAAGCAGATAATAAGCCAATGGTCGGAGCCGAGATTTTCGTAAGTAAATATGCAATCAATAATATGGACACAATAAGAACAGACCATAGTTGATCCTTTTTATATAGTGGTTTTTTTGTAGACAATTATTCTGATGTTAGGAGTATGTCAACAATGGTACAACATGTTTTTATTCTGAAAAGTAATCAAGCTTATAAATATATTGATGTTAAAAAATACTATAATAAAGATGACTATAATAAAAGAGATACAATCGATTTAGGAATAATTTATTTTGAGAACTTAACCTCTGTAAAAAAAGATGCTGTTCCGAAATGATGAAGAAAATTTAGAATACAGATTTATAAATAATACACCGGATACTGTTTTTATCAAAAAATTAAAATAAATTTAAAGGATAAATCTATAAATTTACAGTAAGATACTGCAGAACGGTATCAATCACCAAAACACCAACACAGAATATAAATGGGAGTACTAGTAACCAACGAAACGGTAAAACAGCTTTTTCATATTGCACAGTCTATTGCAAGAGAACATTACAATGCAACGTATGGCGCGCCGCATATCTTACGGGCGTTAATGCATAAAGATATCGGCCTCAATGAATTCTTAAAAAGCATAGATAAAGATCCTGGGTATTTTTATGAATGGGCAGATGTGCGGATTGAGGATTATCCCAAAACCAGCCATCTTCCTGATGAGGTGAAAGAAGATGAGGCCGTAGACCGTATTGTGGAAGAAGCAGATGATATCCGACTGAAACTGGGTCTGGATGAAATTACACCGGTCTGTATCTTAACAGCCATTGTAAAGCCGCAGGTTGCCTTTACGCTGCAGCAGCTGAAATCACTGCCGCTCAGGGAACATGAAATTTTTAACCTGTATAGGAAAGATACCCCTTATGAAAATTCTGAAAACGGAGAATTCTCTTCCCTGTTTTCCAACGGTTCCGATTATTCTGATAATTCCTTTCCTTCCATTAAAAACTATTGTGTAGACCGGACCGCTCAGGCGAGAAAAGGCGAGCTGGAAAATATAATCGGACGGGATAAAGAACTGAGAATGCTGGTGGAAATTCTCTGCAGGAGAAGCAAGCCCAATGTAATTATTATCGGAGAACCGGGAGTAGGCAAAACAGCACTCGTAGAAGGTTTTGCGACAGAGATTATTAAAGGGAATGTACCTGAAATGCTTAAAAATGCCACCCTTTTAGAGCTGGATACCGGAGCATTGCTGGCAGGGACATCATATAAAGGTGAAATTGAAGACCGATTGAAAAAAGTAATCAATGAATGCAAAAAAATTGAAAAAGCCGTTCTTTTCATTGATGAGATCCATACCCTTTTAGATTCAAAAGGAAGCATCGGGAATGTGGCCAACCTCTTAAAACCCGAACTCGCAAGAGGGGAAATTACTGTAATCGGCGCAACCACGCAGGAAGAATATAGAAAAATCATCGAGCCTGAGCAGGCTTTTAACCGCCGTTTTGAAGTGTTGATTGTCAATGAACCGGATGAAAAAACCTGTGTTAAAATGATTGATGTCCTGTTGGAAGGCTATAAAAAGCACCACGGCATTGAAGTCGAAAAAACTGCGCTTCCGGAATGTGTGCGCCTGGCAAAAAGATATGCAAAAGGCAAAAAGCTGCCGGATGCGGCAATTGACCTGTTAGACAGGACCATGGCAGCCATTAAAATGCTGGATGAACTTTCAGAAAAAGAACTGGAAAGCTGGAAAACCACCTATGAAGCCCTTCAGAATGAAGAATATTTAGATGACAAAGACAAAGCAGATGAACTGATCTGGAACTATAATTTATTAAGAGATAAAATCAGTCCCATTTTGTGGGGTTCCTTAAGTGAGCAGCCACAGATTGACAATTCCATGCCGGTAGAAGAAATCCAGAAAATAATAGAAGAAACATTTGCTGAGCTTTTACAGCATGCATCAAAAAAAAGAGAAAAAGTAGACCGCCTGGAACTTGCTGCTGTAATGGCTGCAAAAACCAATATTCCGATTGGTAAAATCCAGGCTCAGGAAAAAGAAAAGCTCCTGAACATGGAAGGCCTTCTGATGAACAGGGTGGTCGGTCAGGACCACGCATTGAAAATCCTTTCCGATGCTATTGTTGAAAACCGGAGCGGATTGAATAAACCCGGACAGCCAATCGGTTCATTCTTCCTTTTAGGCCCTACGGGAACAGGAAAAACAGAATTGGCAAAATCAATGGCAGAGCTTCTTTTCAACGATGAAAAAGCAATGGTCCGTTTCGATATGTCAGAATTTAAAGAAGAACACTCGGCGGCACTTCTTTATGGTGCGCCTCCCGGATATGTAGGGTATGAAGAAGGAGGGATGCTGGTGAATAAGATCAGACAGCAGCCTTATACGGTGGTGTTATTCGATGAAATTGAAAAAGCCCATCATTCCGTTTTCGATGTATTTTTACAGATTATGGATGAAGGAAAAGTTCATGATAAACTCGGGAAAGAAGGAGATTTCAGCAATGCCCTGATTCTCTTTACGTCAAACATTGGAAGTGAGGAAATCGTAAAACAGTTTGAAGAAGGGAAGATCCCGGAATCATCCTCATTAATGCAGATCATGTCCGGTTCGGGCAGGTTCAGACCGGAGTTTTTAGCAAGGATTACCGAAATTATTCCTTTTGCACCGATTACCGAATCTATTGCAGAAAGAATTTTTAATATTCAGTTAAAATCGCTCCATACCTCATTAACAAGATTGGGAATCACTTTAAAAATAAGTGATGAAGCCGTTAAAAACCTAGCGTTAGGCGGATTCAGCAGCAAATACGGGGCAAGGCAGATTTCCGGGGTCATCAGGTCCCAGCTGGCAAGGCCGATTTCAAAAATGATTGTAAGGGAAGAAGTAAAATCCGGACAGACCATTCATGCAGACTGGAATACAGAAGAAGACAAACTGAGCTGGAAAGTAGAATAACAAAAGAAATAAAGACAGGAGGCTGATCAGATGGACCTGATTGATCTGATCAGCCGTTTTTGTCAAATCAGAAATAATGACACCGACACTTAAAAATATTATTCAGATTCTCATAGTCCTGGCTTCATCTTTCATGAACGCACAGTTCCTTGCAGCTTCCGATACTTCCGAGAGCAGTGTAAAACGATACAAAAATATCATCCGTGCCAACAAGGATATTGTAGCTTTCATTGAGTACTCTTTAGTGGAAAAAGGGCTTCCAAGACATCTGAGGAACCTTGCTTTGATAGAATCCAATTTCAACAGAAATATTACGTCGGGAGCAGGTGCCGTAGGCGTCTGGCAGTTTATGACGGCCCACGCCAACCAGTACGGGCTTACCGAACAGAACCGGAATGACCTTTACCGAAGTACCAAAACGGCCGCAATTTCTCTCAGTCACCTCTATAAAAAGTATAACAACTGGGTAACGGTAGTGGCAGCCTACAACTGCGGCGAAGGGAATATTGCAAAAGCCATGACGGCAGCCGGATCTTCACAATACCATATTTTCTCAAAATACCTTCCGGCAGAAACCATCAATCATGTTAAGAAATACCTTAACGCATGTTATGCAACCGGAGAGTTGCAGAGTGTTTTAAGCAACTACAATTCCTCAAGGATGAATACCATTTTCTTTGTCAACGGCGGAAGCGGGAAAAACAATGTTGAAATGGCGGAAACAGATATCAATGCAGGATTCAGCCTGAATGTGATTGCGGATGAGCTTGATGTTGATCTGAAAAATATCCTTGGCTGGAATCCCGGGATCTCCGAAGAACTCCAGCAGAAAGGCGAAAGCACACTGTACCTTCCCAAAGATGTAATGCCCGATTTTTTACTGAGGAAAAATAAAATACTTTCCAGATCGCTGAAAGAAAGCAGCCCGCAGAATGTAAAACCGTAAGAATAATAAAAGATATCCTTTAACCTATTCAAATCACAGGCAATATGAAAACAGAATCACAAAATATACCGAACAGCACTCCTTTCCGTCCGTCCCAAAACGCCGACGGCGTGTCAGAAAACCACCACGCAGGAATCAACAGGCTGGTGAAGCTCTCTCTTGTAATAGAAGGAAAAGTAATTAAATACTACAAACACTTCAAACTAACCCAAAGCACGAGGCGGCACCATGAGTTCAGTGTTACGCTGGCTCACGATACCTTAGGCGACCGTCAGACCCATACTCTGGAGGAAGCTAATAAATTTCTGGGAAAACGGCTTACTGCCATCATTTCTTATAAAGATATCGATAACAGCCCGGAAAGGACATTCGTAGGGGTTATTACAAAAGTCGGTTTCAGCCAGGAAAAGATGAGCCTGGGAAATATTGTCCTGAAAGGGTACAGCCCGACTGTTCTGCTTGACGGTGCGCCCCATATCCAGAGCTTCGGCGGTGAAACTCCCGTGAATATGGGCATTATTGCCAATGAAGTGATTAAACAGGGGATCGACACCAGCCGTTTTGATGTCAGGGTGGACACCCATGACTATTCCCAGATTATCTACAGCAGCCAGTATGACGAAACCCATTACAATTACCTGGCAAGGATGGCCGAAGCCTATGGCGAACAGTTCTTTTATGACGGCGAGGTCCTTCATTTCGGAAAGCTGCCGCCTCAGAACAAACCGATCAAACTGACCTATGGAAGCAGTGCCAATGATATTTCCGTAGAATTGATTGCCATACATACTAAACCTCAGTTCTACGGGTACAACAGCAGTAAAAACGAGAAGCTGACCTCGGGTGAAACGCCGGTTCAGCATGTAGGCGAGCTGGCCAAAACAGCTTATGCGCACAACAATTCCATCTATAAAACCCCGGCCTTACAGGTTGCCCCGGTTAAAGCCTCCACTCATCTGGATGTGGAATATTCCCAGAAAAGTGCATCGGGAAGTCAGGCGGTTAATGTATTTTTATTATCGGGAGCGACCACGGTTCCGTTCCTGCATCCGGGCTGTGTGGTGGATGTGCAGATGCGTAAGCCGGACACCAATGAATCTTCCTACTTTACAAGGATCATGGTAACGGAAGCCATGCATGAAATTGATACCATCGGCCATTATACAGGAAGTTTTGAAGGCATTGCTTCTGATACTGGATTTTTACCCAAGCCTGAATTTACCGTTCCCAAAGCCGAACCTCAGATTGCCACGGTAATCTCAAATACAGATCCGGAAGGACAGGGCAGGGTGCAGGTAAGGTTCGACTGGCAGACAAACGACACCACCCATTTTATCAGGATGATGAGCCCTGATGCGGGAGGAACCGACCAGGTAAACCAGAACCGGGGCTATGTCGCCATCCCGGAAGTCGGGGATCAGGTAATGGTTAATTTTGTGCACAGCCATCCTGACCGTCCTTTCGTGATGGGCGGCATGTTCCATGGCGGCGTAGGCCTTGGCGGCGGCGTGGACAACCGGGTAAAATCCATCCAGACGAGAAGCGGCCACAGGGTTGTGTTTACGGAGGATGAAAGCATTGTGATTACAGATAAATCAGGGAATGAGATTTATCTGGATACCACCGGAAGCAATATCACCATTACCGCTCCCGAAACCATGACGCTGAACTGTAAAAACATGAATATCAATGTCGGGATGAACATGACTACCAATGTCGGAATGAATAAATCAGATACCATTATGGTTAATCATACCGAAAGTGTAGGCTCCATGAAATACCTTTCAACCGGCGCTGATTTTATGACGAACGTGGTCGGAAAAATGAGCCATTACGTAAAAGGGGATATGGAAGTATACGGTGAAAAAGAACATAAATTAACTTCCCTTAAAGGAGTTGAGGTCAACAGCGAAGGCAAAGTAGAGCACCACGCAGAAAAAGAGGTTCAGAACAACAGTGGGGAGAAATCTAAAAATCACTAATCATGAGCATTGAGTATTTTGTAGAAGGCAAGGCAGTTACCCGTACCGGAGGTGATTACAGAACCTACGCTAAAGAAGAGATCAGCCACAACAGTGCCGTTTCAGTAGAGCAGAAGGGAAACCAGACCGGGGTAAGCTACAATCCGGCTCAGAAAATAAATCCCAATGACAAGCCTGTCAATACCATTGATGTTACGCTGAATCTGTTTTTTGACGGTACCTTGAATAATAAGACCAATACGCAGGCCGGAAGCCGCCAGAGCTCTCCCCAGGGAAGCTATGCCAATGATTTCAGCAACGTGGCTAAAGGATATGATGCCATTGACCCGAATGCCCAGAATCAGGTTTCCTATTATGTAGAAGGAATCGGTACGGTGGATTCTAAATCGGATAACGATACCTTGGGCCTGCCGGTCCGGGGCGCAGGGATGGGAGTCAATGAAAGAGGTGTAAAAGCCAAAGCCACGAAAGGCTGTGTTAAAGGAGCGGAAGCCGTCCAGCGAAAATTTCCGGGTAAGGAAATTGATGTTCTTACGGTTAATGTATACGGATTCAGCCGGGGTGCCGCCGCAGCACGCCACTTTATGCATATAGCCGGAACTACTGTCAATTCGCAGATCATTTCTGATAAACAGATTTTGGTTCATCCGCCGGCAGCTTATGAGAAATCTGATGCCGAACCGGCACCTTCGCAATATATTTTAATTAATGAAACGGATTCGCCCTTGCTGCAGTACGGATATTTCGGAGCCTGTCTTCTTAATGAAAAAGTCAGGGCCAAGCGGGTAAGATTCAATTTTGTAGGGTTATATGATACGGTAGCTTCCTATGGAGTTAACCACAAAGGAACATCGCTGTTTGGGCTCAGCATTGTTGATGATGATTCCAAACAGCTGGGACTGAATGCCGTGAGAAATGCCTCTTTTGTACTTCAGCTGGCTTCATCGGATGAGTACCGGGATAATTTCAGTCTTACCAATATAGACAGTGCGGGAATCAAAGGATTGCAGCTGACTTTACCGGGAGTACATTCCGATATCGGGGGCGGTTATGTAAACAATGCAGAAGAGAAAGTGCTGCTTTACCAGCAAGCCAACAGCAATAGTGAATGTGAAAGATTCAGGAATATGCTGATTGATGAAGGATGGTTCAAACCGGGTGAGATCTGGATTGAGTCCCATGTTGTACCAAGCCGTGTGACCGTCATAATGTATAAACTCTGGGGCAAAAGAAATGTCTCCAATGAATATGATAAAGTTTCATTGCAGCATATGTTTTATTACTCAAAGCAGTTTGATGTAAAATATGACGAAAATTTGGTAAGCCGTCAGCAGATAAAGGATGGTTTTATTCAGGAAATCAGCAATAAACTGACTGCCAATTATATTTCCCAATGCAACAATCTGAGAAATCAGTATGTTAATGATTATAATGCCGGGAAGCATCCTTCGGCAGGACAGTATATCAATGAGGCAAAAAACTACTCTTACCTAGATTCGGATATTGATATTAAAAAACTGAGGAATCTGTACCTGCACTGGTCTGCCAATCTTGATACTTTCGGGATGGGACCGGGAGTCTCCGGACCAAGGCCTGCCGCAGAACGAAAAAGATATATATTAAATGGATAAACTAAAAGCTTTTATTGTTGCACTGGGAATGCTCCAGCTTATCAATTGTCAGGATATGAAGAAAAAAGAAATACCTATGCCGAGTTATGATGTACAGATCTCCCATCCCTGGAATAATTACCTTGTCACACCAGTAGAAGATGAAATTATGACGCTGGAAAAAGTTCCGTCCCATCTGCCTTACGGAAGCTCATCCGGAACATGGGGAGATTCCGGAAAAGGATTTACGGAACAGGGCGGTACCCCGATCGGAGCTGATATTGTCTATTTTTCAAATTATGAAGACACCTTTTATCATCTTAAAGTAGATTTTCCAAAGGATAAAGTACTGGCTTTGGTCCAGAGAGCATATTCCAACAACGAATCAGATTCTTCAGATGAGCCCCTAAAAGAATTCATCAGCATTAAAGATGAACCCGATTACTATGAAAAATACAATAAGTCCGGGAAATCATACTACAAGTTCGGTACCCTGACGTTTGGTTTTGCACCGAAAGGCATGGTGGTTGTGTGGTTCCGTTTCGGATATGTTTCCGTACAGCTGGGCGAATTCCAGGCTGAAGTGGTAAAAGATGATAAAAAATATGCGGACAGGATGTTCGCTAAAATCTCCCAGACCCGCGAAGAAATCAAGCAGAAAATGTTTATGCCTGATGCTTCACCGCAGGAATGGAAAAACTACCAGAAAGTATATTCATGGGCACCCTTCATCAGCTCAGAGCACAAAGGGTTCCGTTTATTCAGGGTTCAGCCGGAATACTATAACGGTGAAAAAGAAATCATGCTGCGTCCCTGGGGCATAAAGCCGCCGGTAAAAGCAAGGGCTGTTCCCAAAGAAATTGCCTTTTTCTGGGAGACCGGAAAAGATGAGGCCTTTGAAGGCCGCGTATTCTTCAACTGGGAAAAGGTAAATGAGCAGTTTAAAAATGCCGGTAAAGATTTTAAGCTTGATTTTAAAATAGCCCCGGATAATAACAGCATGGAAATTATGATCAACAATCAGCCGGTTCCCACAGACAGCATTAGAATCTACAAAAGTAATTTCAGGTTCAGGGAATCTTACAAATAATATTGTTCTTAAATATAGTAAATTCAGAAACTGAGTTTACATTTCCCGGTGAAGTGTAAAATTTAAATGTTGCTTTTTTGCTTTATTATAATCTAAATATTTAATTGTCAGGTGTTTTCTGTTTAAAATATTTCTAAAATCGTAGAACTACTACACCAAGTCGTAGAATTACTACAAAAACTGAAATTGCTGTATAAATAGTTTCACAGTAAAAAAAGGAGGTCTATCTTTGAATCAATAAATCATACAGAATATACCAAATCACAAAATATTAACGATTTAAATTTACAATTATGGCAGCAAATTCAAGAGGAATCTTAAAATTCAACGGCGGTGAAGGACAAAAATTATTAAAACTGAACTACAGCGTATCCAGATCTACGGATGTATCCGGGAGAGTAGCTTCAGATCCTTCCAATGCAATTATTAAAGTTACGGTAGAGGCAACTGAAAAATCAGATATCCTTGAGAGTTTACTGAACGGTAAATATAAGCCTACCACAGGTGAAATTACTTTTAACAAGTCTCACGAAGAAGGTACATTAATTACTTTAACATGGAACAACGGATATGTAATCCAGCATGAAGTAGACTTCGATGCAGTAGACGAAAACAGTATGCTGATCAGCTTTATCGTAAGTGCAGAAACCATAGATTACGGTACTTCCAATTACCAGGGTCTTTGGCCAAGCAGCGGTAATTAAAACCCGCAATTACCATATTAGAAATAAATTCATAACAGGACAGTTCATCTCATACAGAGTGAACTGTCCTGTTTCTTTGTAAAGAAACGGCTCCTCCGGAAATATAAGCTGAATATAAAGGCAATAACAGTTCATAAAAAGTTAAGAAATGTTATAAAATGAGAAGTGAAAAAAGAAATTTACTATCTTTATTAATCAATCCAAATTAATAAAACAGTATGGAAGCCTACAATTTTGAAACAGCGATTAAGCCCTTCTTCTGGGTCGCTTCAGAAAAAACTTTTTCAGTATGTTTAAATGCGGGAACGTATAAGCCCGAGATTTTTGAGTGGAGAAAAGACGAAGGTTTTGAAGGCAATGGGTATGACTGGGCATCTTTGGCTAAAGTCTTTGTAGAAGAAAAAAGACCTGACCTTTCGGATCAGATTAAATTTGATCCTGAAGCCGATATGTTCTGTGCCTATTCATCAGACCCGGAAAGCCTGAAAGAATTTATTACAGAATTCAAGCAGGCCTGTGAAGACGACGTGCAGATTCAGGATTTATTTTTAAAAGCAGAACCGGATTAAAAAAATTATATAGAAAGACTTCAGAAATGAGGTCTTTTTTGTTGTCCTAAAGAAATCAACAAATATTTATTGCCATCTGCAATAAGCATTCGGTTTAAACTTTATGAAGTCGGTGATGAGCCTCATCAGGCATTATACTTTCACATAAATATTTCCCAGCCCTTTCAACCAAATTCTTATCACACCTCCGGTTAAATAAAAGGTTAAATCCATTTTGAACGAAGGTAGTTTCAGGAAAAAGAAAACTAATTTCTTATATTTGTTCTTTATGAAAAATATGGACGCGACACAAGATAAAAGGCTATTTCTCATTGATGCCTATGCAATGATTTTCAGAGGATATTACGCATTGATCAGAAATCCGAGGCTTACCAGTAAAGGGCTGGATACTTCTGCGATTTTCGGATTCAGCAATTCCCTGATTGAGCTCATCAGAAGAGAAAGGCCATCCCATCTGGCTGTGGTTTTCGATGTAGGGGAAGCCAGCATCAGAACCGTAGATTTTCTTGAATATAAAGCGAACAGAAGCGAAACCCCGGAAGCCATTAAAGCAGCCATTCCGTATATCCACAGGATTCTGCAGGCCATGCATATCCCTATTCTGGGCGTGCCGGGCTATGAAGCGGATGATGTAATCGGGACCATTGCCTGCAAGGCGGAAAAAGAAGGTTATACCACTTTCATGGTAACACCGGATAAAGATTTTGCCCAGCTGGTTACGGATAAAATTAAAATATACAAGCCGGGACTGAAAGGCAGCGAAGTGGAAATCCTCGGTGTTGAAGAAGTAAAAGCCAAATACCAGATTGAAAACCCGAAACAGGTAATTGATTTTCTTGCGATGATGGGCGATTCTGTGGATAATATTCCGGGGCTTGAAGGGGTAGGGGAAAAAACCGCCATGAAATTCCTTAAAGAATACGGAAGTATTGAAAACCTTTTAGCGAATACCCATGAACTTAAAGGAAAACTGAAAGAAAAAGTGGAAGCCTCTGCAGAAAGAGGGATTTTATCTAAAAAGTTAGCGACCATTATCTGTGATGTACCGGTGGAATTCCATCAGGAACAGTATGATCTCGATACTCCGGATTTTGAAAAAGTAAAAGAGGTATTCGATGAAATTGAATTCAGAAGGCTCTATGAAAACCTGTACAGGGCTTTTGCGCCGGCTGCAACCGGAACAGCTGTATCGGCAGAAGCGGAAATCAAAGCAGCGGAAACCCCTCAGCAGAAAGTGGCACAGGCCGTAGGCCAGCTGGATCTTTTTGCGACCTATGAGGAACTGGAGCAGGAAACTTCGACAAAATCCACTATTGAGCACAACGACCATCTGTACCAGTTTGTGGATAATCCGAAGGCGCAGAAGATGCTCGTTAATAATCTTCTTAAGCAGAAAGTAGTCTGTTTTGATACGGAAACCACCTCGCTTAACGAGCTGGAAGCCGAACTGGTAGGAATGAGTTTCTCTTACAAAAAAGGGCTGGCATATTATATCCCTTTACCGGAGGATCAAAGCGAAGTCTTACAGACACTGGAAATTTTCAGACCGTTTTTTGAGAAAGAAGACCTGGTAAAAGTCGCCCATAACTTAAAATTTGATTACAAAATCCTTCAGCGGTACAACATTACGGTAAAAGGGGCCATGTTCGATACCATGATTGCCCATTACCTGCTGAACCCGGACGGAAGGCACGGAATGGACTATCTTTCAGAAATATACCTGAGCTATAAACCCGTTTCCATTGAAACCATCATCGGGAAAAAAGGAAAAAACCAGGGCAATTTCAGGGATGCGGATCTCAGGACGCAGACGGATTATGCTGCTGAAGATGCCGATGTAACCTTTCAGCTGTATGAATTGTTTGCGCCGCAGCTGAAAAAAGAAAACCTGGAAGATCTCTTTTTCAAAATAGAAATGCCTTTAATGGAAGTGCTGGCGAAAATGGAGCTGGCCGGGATTTCCCTGGATGAAAAATGGTTGGCCCAGGAAAGTATTGATCTTGAAAATGATTTAAGGCAGCTGGAATCCAAAATCTTTGAGCTTTCCGGAGAAGAGTTTAACATGAACTCACCCAAGCAGCTGGGAGAAATCCTGTTTGAAAAAATGGAACTGGACCCGAAAGCGAAGAAAACCAAAACCGGTCAGTATGCCACCTCAGAAGATATTCTTCAGAAGCTGTCTTCAAAACATGAAATTATCAAGCATATCCTGGAATACAGGACCTATCAGAAATTAAAATCGACGTACGTTGATGCACTGCCGTCACAGATTGAAAAGACGGATAACCGCGTACATACTAATTTTTCGCAGACCACTGCTGCAACAGGCCGTCTGGCAAGTGTAAACCCAAACCTGCAGAACATCCCGATCCGGACGCTGAGAGGACAGCAGATCCGTGGAGCATTTGTGGCCGGAGAAGGAAAAAAAATCATTTCTGCCGATTATTCACAGATTGAGCTTCGTCTGATTGCCGAAATTTCCGGAGAGGAAAATATGATTAAAGCGTTTCAGAGCGGGGAAGATATTCACGCTTCTACCGCAGCAAGGCTGTTTAACATTCCGCTGGAAGAAGTTTCCAAAACTCAGAGGGGGCAGGCAAAAACCGTCAACTTCGGGATTCTCTACGGTCAGGGAGCTTTTGCACTGGCAGAACAGACCGGATTGTCCAGAAGCGAGGCCAAGCAGATGATCGAAGCCTATTTTGCCACCTATCCGAACTTAAAGGAATATATGGCGGAACAGGTAAAGAAAGCCCGAGAGATCGGGTATGTGGAAACCATTTTAGGAAGAAAACGACATTTAAAAGATATTAATTCCGGAAATTTTGTGGTAAGGGGACATGCCGAAAGAAACGCGGTAAATGCACCGATACAGGGAAGTGCTGCAGATGTGGTGAAAATGGCCATGATTAAAATTCAGAAAGAACTGGAAAAAGAAAAACTGCAGACCAGAATGCTGCTTCAGGTTCATGATGAACTGGTCTTCGAATCTCCGGTTGATGAGATCGAGCTTGCCACCAATATTATTAAAATGGAAATGGAAAATGCAATTGAAACACAGGTTCCTCTGTTGGTGGAAGTTGGCGTTGGAAATAACTGGCTGGAAGCACATTAAAATAAAATATATAGTTATCAAAATTTAATTATCAACCCCTTTCAATTTATTTTTGAAAGGGGTTGATATTCAGAAGATTTTGGTTATTTCCTGTTTTAACAACATTTATTATTTGTAAGTTTTGTTTTATAATTTGATTAAAAAATAATTCCTTGAAGTTCTAATATTTTATACCGGTCAACTTTTCCTTTTTCTCCATCTTTCCCTAATTGTCCAGTTCCTTCATTTGTAGGGATAGGGCTTCCTCCATCTCTGCCTCTGTCGCCACCATGGCAAAAAGTGCTTCCCGATCCTGCTGCACCACCTCTTCCAGGCAATCCCAATGCACCTGGCCTGCCAAGTGTACCTGAACCTCCTCCTGTATTAAGTATTATACTATATGATAAAAACATCTAATGCACTTTCTGAGCCGATGAATATTATATCTGCGCCATTGCCCCCATTACCACCATCTCCGCCTTGCCCTCCTTTTCCGTCAATCCCTAAGAATAGTAATTTTAAATTAATATAATCCGGTGACTGCTCAGATTCTTGACTTGTCACTAAATTGGTAATAATATATATTTTTGGAATTTGTTTTGTTTGTCCTTCCTCCCTTACCCCCGGAACTTCCTGCTGTACCGTGCGATCCGTTTTTATTTCCTGTATTTCCATTTGCCCCGTTTAAACCGGTAGCTCCATCACTTCCGTTTTCTGCAAATAAGTCAAAATTTCTTTTAATTGTTGTCTCTTTAGTGGAGCTGTAAATTTTATTTTATCGGTAATGATAATAATATATCCCTGATTTAAATTAGTTAATTCCAATACTGACTCAGGGGCAAATACAATTTCATCTGCACGAAGAATCTGACCGTCGAATTTTACAGTTTCGGCTACAGAATATAATGTTTATTTCTCTGAAGCATTTATTTTGTTGATCATTTCTGCAGTCAATATATTTTGACCTTGGAAACATGTGAAACTAAAAATTGTAATTGTTACACAAAAAAGAATCTTGATTTTGGTTAGTGTTTGTTTCATAATTTCAGCTTTAATAATTAATTTTATTTAAAACAAAATTGAGATTATTAATGCTAGATTTCAATTACCCTTTTTCGTTATTTTCAATAAGGATAATTTTTTCTGATACTTTCTAATCTTAATGTAAGATCATATTGCATATGTGCATTGATTTTAATCCAGTCTTTATAGTTATCCAGTTTAAACTCTTTATAGATACTTAAAAATTCAAGAAAATCTTCTTTAAACAGACGGAAGCCAGCATACGTAGCTTTAGGATCATACATTGAAAATTCTGCAAATCCGAATAGCAAAAATTGCTCATCATCAGTAAGTTTTTCCTCATAAGAAATCTCATAAGCAACTCTGAATACTTCTTTAAATTCTAATAACTTGTCTGTTATTAAATGATAAAGAATTCCAAGAATTGCTCTGCAGACTATTTTCAAATCTGCATTTTCAGAATTTTTTTCCAAAACGGTGATGAGGTCATGGGTATTTTGGGTAGTAGAAATTTCGATAAATTCATAATCAGATGTGATCTCTGATGCCAGAACGACATCTGCCCAACCTGTTATATCGTTGTTTTTAATGATGGCATATTTTCTGAGCTCCGCAAAAACTTTTAACAGGTTTTCATAATTTCTTATACTTTCATTCATCGGCTTGTTATACACTAAACTCAATTCCTCCCATATACACCAGAGAAAAGGCTTCATTCTCTACGGAAACAGGTTTCGGAACCTGGCCTCTGTTCAAAAAGATAATGGAATTGATGTCAGATTTCAGATTAAGCTCATTAATCCTGTTCAGCAGAATAGGCAGCCACTGCTCCGCAAATGAATAGTCTGAAAACTTTTCGTAAAACGTCCGGTCACCGTCTTCAAAACCATATTCTACAAAGTCATGGTCCAGCCAAACGGTATCCTGAGATTCGGCAAATTTTGAAATATAGGTGTCATCAGATTCTTCCAGAAGATAATAGTTTTCATCTTCCTCCACAAAATCATAAAAATCTTCTTCACTGTTGAAATTTCCTATCCAAAAATCTAATGTATCTGTATTCATTGATCAGTTCTTTATTTTGAATGCCAAAGTTATGACAATTTTTAAAAGTAATCCAGGGTTAAAACCGCCATAAGAAACATAACAGCAAAATAATACATTACGCTTGAAATGATAAAGAATACAGAAAATATAACGGTATAGGTAAAATAACCCTGCACGATAAGAATTTTTTCGATAAGTGAATTAACAGCAGAAAGCAAAAAAAAGTAACCTGTGATGACAAGATTTAAAAAAACGACAGATAAGATATTTTTAATAAAATGAACCGCTGTAAAAGCTGGAAAGTCACTGAAAACAAGGTACATGCCTAAGATAATAGAAAGGCCTGATGTAATTGTATATAATATTAACCGGTTTCTTTTTTGATTTCTTTTTCTGAATAATGTAAAGAAAAAAAGATTTGAGACCCCAAAAATGACGAGTAAAAAAATAATAAATTCAGGCATATTATAATTATGTCATTCTTTTCCCCAGTTCACTGACCTGAATGGTTTTCTCCAGCCTTGAAACCCTTGTTTTCTCCTGTTTCGCGCTCATGATCCAATGCAGCATAACTTTTATATAGGACGGCGCCTGGCTATTGAAAAATTTCCATGCTTCAGGATGGGATTTAAATTGTTTTTCCAGTTCAGGATCAAGCGTGGCAAGACCTTTTTCATGGGAATAGACGGCCGACTTTTCCTCTTTTCTGAGTTCAAAAGCTTTTTGTCCTGCTTCAGTCATCAAACCCGCTCTTGTCAGTTCTTCCATCTTTTTAATATTAACGGCACTCCAGATGCTCGTGGATTTTCTGGGCGTAAAACGGATGCTGTAGCTTTCTTCGTCAATCGATCTTCTCACACCGTCAATCCAGCCGAAACACAATGCCTGATCCACAGATTCAGACCACGTCATCGACGGTTTTCCGGTCCCGACTTTGTAAAAGCCCACCAACAGTTCTTTTTCTGCCTGATGGTTTTTTTCAAGCCAGCTGCGGAACGCTTCCTGTTTCGGGAAAAAGGTTGCTGCCATTTCAAAATTAAAATCTAAATTAGTTTATTTTCGGGATATCAAATGGTTTTTCAGGGCTTTTCCAATTGATTTTAGATTGTTTGCATTCATAATAGATATTCTAAACAAGCGATATTCTTTCTTTGATTAATCAGTATATTCACATATATTTAGCCTATTCACAATTATCATTTTTTATTTTAGAATAGCCATTGACCTGTTTAACTGATTTTGTTTTTACTGTCATTACCAGAACTCTTTTTAAGGGATTCTAAGTAAGGGTTAGGAGGGTTTTCCATGCCAAAACTTGACCAGGATTGATTATAATCTAAGATAATCTCCTGCCAAAAAGGAATTTTTTTAGATGGGTCGTATTGGTAATCTTTATCATGTATTTTTCTGGCTTCATCATTAAGATCAGAATAATATTGCCGGTCCTCTTCATCATATACAGTTTTCCAAATATCCAGATAATATTTGAGTTCGTTTATTAAATATGTTTTTAAAGTCCATCCATAAATGATTGTGTCTGCTCCCCAGATTGACAGCACCGGATTATATAGTAAAGAAGGATCACTTACCAGAAAACGATGAGAATGCAGAGGAAGCAACCTTGGGGATTGACGGTAAATATCAGTAAGTTTTTCTGTTAGCTCTGCTTCCTTGTCAGGTCTTTCGCCCCAGGACTTTAACCACATGGCATGGTTTTTTACATTATATAATATACCTTCAAAAGGATATTGCAGCCTGTAAATAATTTCTTCATTATCTTCCAGCCAATTATAGAAAAAAGGATATTCATTCACTATAATTTCTCCGTTATCATCTGTATCTTCATGCTTTTCCTTGCGGTCTACAGCATGCAAAACCTTTAAAAATTCTTTATGTTCATGAGTGAATTTTATAGAATATTTTTCTTCAGCCTGGTCGATCTGTGTATCGCTCATCCCTATCCATTCAGCACCATGAAGCCATTTTTCAAAATGATGCAAATCAGGGTTTTTGCTCCATAAAGTTTCTGTTTCTCTTTTTATCCAGTAGAGAAATTCTGTGAAATTTTCAGGTATTGTGGTCATCATGTTTTAATCAAGATTAGTAGTATTCAAATTTACCGCAAATTTCTTTATGATGTATATTGCCTGGCATCTCTAACTGTTATTTAAAGTTTTTAAGAATTACTTAAATCATTTAAAAACTTTTCGGGATTGGTGAGAAACTTATAGCTGTTTGAAAGTTTGATTAATTTATATACCTGTTTTTCTTCCGGTGATATCAGGTTTCCCTGTATGTCCAACAAAAGGCAATCATACTTTTTTGCAATTTCACTAAATCCGGTTAAAAATTTTAAATCCGTTTCTCTTAAATCTGCCCGAAAATGAAGTTCCTTAATCTTTCCATTTTTAGCTAAATATAATGAAGCATCATGATCAATCGTACTGTCACCCGTTCTTTTATAATGCTTCCAGTAATAATAATCGGACATGCTTTTTACGGGTTTTCTGGGAAATAATTTATCGATGTAATAAATTATTTCTGTCGGAAGAATTTCTATGGAATCCCAAAAGTTTAAAGTTAAAGCATCTTGAAAAAAGTCAGCAGAATCTAATAGTTTATCTTTTTCAAGATAATAATGATCTTCTCTTTCCTGAGTATTGATATTTAATTGATTAGGAATAAATCCAAACTTATGAATAACTCCTTTTTGTGGAATTAAGTTTAATCTAAACTGATAAATTGCCATTTATCAAATTTAGAAAATTTATTTAAGCCAAGGGCAGCACAAAATAAAAAGTGCTTCCCTGATCCGGTAAACTTTTCACGCCGATTTCACCATGCTGTTTTTCAATAAAATTTTTAGAGATGGCAAGTCCGAGTCCGGTACCGTTCTGATGCTCACCCGGAACCTGGAAATAGCGGTCGAAAATCTGGCGGTGGTATTTTTCATCGATCCCTTTTCCGGTATCTGTAATGCTGAACCGTACCGATGATGCCTGTCTTTCAACGGTAATGGAAATGCTTTCTTCCTGAAAAGAATGTTTGATGGCATTGCTCAGGAAATTATTCATGACCCAGACGGTTTTATCAAAATCGGCGGAAACAAGGTCTTGGTCTCCGGTTAAATACCGGGCAGTAATTGAGATATTCTTCTGTTCCGCCAGCTTTTCCACATTTTTTATGGCGGACTGAACCATTTCTTTAGGATTGCAGCTTTCGATCTGCAGGCGGATATTGCCTGTTTCTACCTGGGAAAGGTTAAGGAGCTCGCCTGTAATATCCAGCAGCCTCTGGCCATCTTCGTTAATGCTTTTTAAAAGTTCCTGCTGCTGTTCATTTAAGATTCCGAATTTCTGGTTTTCCAACAGCTGGACACCCATTTTAATCGCGGAAATAGGGGTCTTCAGTTCGTGTGAGATGGTGGCAATGAAATTGGTTTTGGCAAAATCCAGTTCTTTGAAAGGGGTGATATTCCGCAGTAAGATTACTTTGCCGATGTTCTTTTTTTCCTGTTCTCCGGTTTTTACAATGTTGATGGGTATAATTTCCTGCTCAAAATAATTTTCTTTGTGGTCAGTCACAATTTTAATCGGTTCTTTGGCAGGATTTTCAATATTTTTAAGAAGCTCGCGGATGAGATCATTGTTTACAGCGACTTCATGAGCCGTTTTTCCGATCATTTCCTCTTTTTTAAGATTGGTGATTTTCAGGGCTTCATCATTGATCATATAAATATAATGATGCTCATCCAGCCCGATTACTGCGTCGTGCATATTGTTAACCAGTGTTTCAATACGCTTCTTGTCCATCAGCTGTTTTGAAAGTGTGCTGCTTTCATATTCCTGCAGCTTTTCCGCCATGATATTGAAAGACCGGGCAAGGTCGTTAAACTCCTCGCTTCCTTTAAAATGAACCCTCTGGTTATAATTTTTATCCGCAATCTGCCGGATGCTGAACGTAAGCTGTTTAATGGGTTCGGCGATGGTCTGCGGTAAATTAACCAGCAAAACCACGGCAATCAGGAAACACACCGTTCCCAGGCTGACGATCCAGAAGGTGGCATTTTCGGCGGTGATGATGGCAATATCGCTCTTCCGTTCAATGCCTTTCATGTTCAGGGACATAATAGTGACGAGGTCTTCACGGATCATTTTCTCCTTTTCAACGGTAGGCCGCTGAAGGTAATCCCGGAAATGCAGGTTGAGGTTCTGGGTAGCTTCCTTTTCTCCGAATTCCGTCAGATTTTTCTCCTGCAGGATGCTGTTTTTCCGGAAATCTTTAATGGCTACGGCACTGTCTGATGCAATCTTATCCAGAGCCAGCAGCATATTTTTGGAAAATTCAATACTGTTGTAATTGGCGGTAAGGATTTTCTCCGTATCCGATTTTAATTTGTTGATATACACAGAACCTATTACTGAAAGCAGGACAATCAGTAAAAACAGGAGACCGACGCCCAGGGTAAGTTTCGTTTTTAGTTTCATCAATTCAGGATAAAATAATAATATCAATCTGCCGTTCATTCAGCCGGTTCATCAGGGTATAAATCCAGCTGTAGCCGAAAATGTTCTGCCATAATTTAGCATGCGGCTTTCCCATGCAGACCGTGGTGATGTTATGCTCAATAACATATTCCAGAATCCCTTTATGAACGCTGCTTTCTTTTACACGCATAACTTTTGCACCCAATTCCTGTGCTAAATTAAAATTATTAATCAGATAACGCTGCTTGTCGAGGGCAATTTTTTCAAGGCTTTCCGATGGCCTCTGGATGTACAGAACTGTCCATGCACTATTGTAATAACTCGCCAGTCTCGCTGTTTTCCGGATGATATTTTTAGCAACTTTTCCGTTGCTGCTGATGCAGGCCAGGAATTTTACGGGTTTAAAATTTTCGGTCCTGATCTCCGTTTCCACTTTCTTTTCAACATGGGTAGCCACCTCCTTTAAAGCCAATTCACGGAGCTGCAGGATATGGCCGCTCTGGAAAAAGTTCTGCAAAGCGGTCTGGATTTTTTCCTTCTTATAGATTTTCCCTTCCTTCAGCCGGGTCAGCAGTTCATCTGCCGTCAGGTCGATATTTACCACCTCATCCGCGAAAGCTAAAATTTTGTCCGGGACACGTTCCGTTACCTCAACGCCGGTAATTTTCCTTACCTCATCGTTCAGGCTTTCAATATGCTGGATATTCATGGCACTGATGACATTAATGCCGTTATCCAGGATTTCCAGTACATCCTGCCATCTTTTTTTGTGCTTGGAGCCTTCCACATTGGTATGCGCCAGCTCATCTACCAGAACTACTTCAGGATGCTCATTGATAATCGCCTGAAGATCCATTTCCTCCAGGCTTTTTCCTTTGTAAAAAACAGATTTCCTGGCAATTTCCGGAAGGCCTTCTGTCAATGCCTTGGTTTCTTCGCGGTCGTGCGTTTCTATGTAACCGATTTTGACATCAATACCATTCCGTATCAGGGAATGCGCTTCCTGGAGCATACGGAAAGTTTTTCCCACGCCCGCACTCATCCCGATATAGATTTTGAATTTCCCTTTCCGGGATTTCTGAATCAGTTCTAAAAAATCTTGTGCTGAAGGCATGGGTTTAATTTTTTTCAATTGTATTTTCTGAATCACAACAATATTGTTTACAGGAGGGAAAGGGGAAGCCTCAGGCAGGATGTTGATAAGGGCTTTGAGTTTTAAAAATCCTTTTCCTGATATGTACTTTTATTTTCGATGCTTTTAAGCTTAAATATAAAATGCAGTTAAATTCTTTAGTTCTGCATCCACTGATCTTTCCCGTCTCCCGTCATGAATTTCCAGTGTTTTAAAACCAGGCTGCAAGACTTGTGGTGATAAAAAAGTTTCCTTTGCTGAAGGTATCATTTTTCATAAAAACAGCATCTTTGGAAGTGAATCCTCTGGCTTCCGTACGGAATACCACATTTTTAAAGATGGCATAATCCAGGTTCAGGGAATATCCGAAGGTCTGGAATCCGTTCGGGGTTCCGGTGCTGATAATCACTCCGTTTTCATCATTATAATATTCCAGTCTTCCGGCAACCGCCCATTGGTCATTCAGCTGATATTTCATCAGGATATTCGGACTGTACCAGAGATTATAGTTTTCGCTTCCTTTTTCCTTCTGTTCGGCACCGATATCGAAGCCCAGCGTGGTTGAGAATTGATCTGTCAGCTGGAAGCTCCCGAAAAGATCATGGAAATAACGCATTTTTTTGTCTTTCTGAGGTTTGTCGTTGCCGATGAACGAGCTGCTGTTCAGGGTAATTTTATCATTTGGTTTATAGGTTACCTGATGGCCGAATGACAGGCTCTGATTGCCTTCCGGTTTGGCAATCCGCTGCCATCCGTTCAGCACCATTCCGCTTACCATCCATTTTCCGTTATCCGTGGTGTAGGAAATTTTGGTTCCGGTTTCAAAATAAGGGGAATTCTCTGCCGCGAGGCTTCTGGTCAGGTTAATGTTGTCCTTTCCGATGGCACTTTCCCAGCCGATGTGGGAAGGCATGATCCCGGCATCGATCCACAGGTTTTTATTTTTGGAAATTTTAATCCCGATATTCGCTTCGTTCACGTACCGCAATGCATCCTGTTCAGCAGCGAGGTTGTCCTGAGCATAGGTTCCTGCCATCAGCGCGAGATTGGCACGCATGTTTTTGTCCTGATAGGCCGCTTTAATAAGCCCCAGATTCAGATTGACTTCATTGTGACGGTTGTAGGAATACAGGAAATTCTGGCGCATGTGATTTGCAGGTTCATTAAAATCATATGTGTAAAAAAGCTCTGCATATGCAGAAAAACTGATTTTAGGCTGAGCAGCCAGTGAATCTGAAGACTGTGCTTTCGGGAAGAACACGCCCAGTATAAATGCGGTGATGATGTATTTTTTCATTTGAATGATGTGTATAGCAAGATCTATACTTTATTAAAACTTTATAGATGAGTGATGGATCTGGTGGTTTTTTTCAAAAAAATTAATTCATTAGGTCTAAAGCGATATTCAATTTCAGAACATTGATTTTTGAAGGCCCGAGAAGCGGTTGCTCTGTCTGTCTTCTGATCAGTTCTTCAATTCTTTCTGCCGCTATTTTGCGTTCTTCAGCAATTCTCAGAACCTGATACCTGGCGCCTTCTTCAGAAATATCGGGATCCAGGCCGCTTCCGCTTGCGGTTACCAGGTCTACAGGAACCTTTACACTTTCCATTCCAGGATTCTTCATTTTCAGGGTGTCGATTCTTTTCTGAACGGTTTCCAGATATTCTTCATTACTGGGTCCTTTGTTGCTTCCTGCGCTTCCTGCGGCATTATAATCCACAGCGGAAGGCCGGCCGTGGAAATATTTTGGAGATTTAAAATCCTGGCCGATGTTGGCATAGAATTTCTGACCTTTATAACTGATGATTTCTGCGTTTCCCTGGGTTGGTAGAATTTGAGAACCTGCGTAAACAATACCTGAATAAATTCCAACGATAACAAGCATAACAAGTGTCAGTCTTAATGCAGATAAAATATGATTTTTCATTTTGATTAAATTTTTTAGTTAATGAATTGATAAGAGGAAAGGAAAGAAGGAGAATGTAAGCTTACCCTTCCGCTTTCCCGCTTAAAAGAATAAACTGATCACTAAATCAATCAATTTTATTCCGATGAATGGTGCGATAATCCCGCCCAGACCGTAGATCAGAAGGTTTCTTCTCAGCAGTGCACTGGCACCGATCGGTTTGTAGGCTACGCCTTTTAGCGCCAGCGGAATCAGAACAGGGATAATAATGGCATTAAAAATAATCGCTGATAAAATAGCAGATTCCGGACTGTGAAGATTCATAATGTTCAGTTTCTGCAATGCCGGGATAAACGTAATGAAGAGCGCCGGGATAATGGCAAAATATTTCGCCACGTCATTCGCAATACTGAATGTGGTAAGCGTCCCGCGGGTCATCAGCAGCTGTTTCCCGATTTCTACAATTTCAATTAATTTTGTAGGATCATTATCCAGATCAACCATGTTTCCCGCCTCTTTGGCAGCTGCTGTTCCGCTGTTCATGGCAACTCCCACGTCAGCCTGGGCAAGAGCCGGCGCGTCATTGGTTCCGTCTCCCATCATGGCCACCAGCTTTCCTTCCTGCTGTTCTTTTTTAATGTAGTTCATTTTGTCCTCCGGTCTGGCTTCGGCAATAAAATCATCCACACCGGCTTTTTCAGCAATAAACTTGGCCGTTAAAGGATTGTCACCGGTAACCATTACCGTTTTCACTCCCATTTTTCTCAGCCGCTGGAATCTTTCCTGAATCCCGGTCTTGATAATATCCTGAAGTTCGATGACGCCCCAGACTTTTTCATTAACAGAAACTACGAGCGGCGTCCCTCCGTTTTCGGAAATCCGGGTTACGACTTCCTGGGTTTCCGGCGGGAAAATATTCCCGGCTTTTTCAGTAAGTTTTTTAATCGTATCGTACGCGCCTTTACGGATTCTCGTAGTTTCAAAATCAATTCCTGAAGTTCTGGTCTCAGCGGTAAATTCAATATAAACAGGATTGGGGACCACTATTTCCTCAGGCTTTAGCTGGCTTAATTCGATGATTGATTTTCCTTCCGGTGTTTCATCTGCTACGGAACTGAGTGCAGAGGCTCTGATGAATTCATTGAGGTCGGTTCCATTCGCAGGATAAAACTGGGTAGCTTTCCGGTTCCCGATGGTGATGGTTCCGGTTTTATCCAGCAGAAGAACATCAATATCGCCGGCGGTTTCCACCGCTTTTCCGCTTTTGGTAATCACGCTGGCTCTTAAAGCCCGGTCCATTCCTGCAATCCCGATCGCAGAGAGCAGGCCGCCGATCGTTGTCGGAATCAGACAAACGAAAAGTGAAATGAATGCTGCAATGGTGATCGGCGTCTGCGCATAGTCTGCAAAAGGTTTCAGGGAAACGGTAACGATGATAAAGGTCAGCGTAAACCCGGCTAATAATATGGTTAATGCGATTTCGTTGGGTGTTTTCTGTCTTGAAGCGCCTTCTACAAGGGCAATCATCTGGTCCAGAAAAGATTCTCCGGGCCTGGTGGTTACTTTCACCTTAATCCTGTCGGAAAGTACTTTGGTTCCGCCTGTCACGGAACTTTTGTCACCTCCTGCTTCACGGATCACGGGGGCACTTTCACCGGTAATGGCAGATTCGTCAATAGTGGCAAGTCCTTCAATGATTTCGCCGTCCATCGGGATCTGGTCGCCTGCTTCACAGAGGAAAATGTCGCCCAGCGTCATATCGGCAGATTTTTTTAGAACCGTTTCTACCTGAAATCCCGGCTTCTGATCAACGACTACTTTTGCAGGGGTTTCTTCACGGGTTTTTCTGAGGGTATCCGCCTGGGCTTTTCCTCTTGCTTCTGCAATGGCTTCAGCAAAATTGGCAAATAAAACTGTAAAGAATAAGATGATAAATACCAGGAAATTATAAGTGAAGCTGCCCTGGGAATGATCTCCCGTTAAGCTGAATATACTTACGATGAGCATGACCGCCGTTCCGATTTCCACCAGGAACATGACCGGATTTTTAAACATGATTTTAGGATTCAGCTTGACGAAGGACTGTTGAATGGCTTCGTTAACCAGATCTTTCTGAAACAATGTCTGTGATTGATTTTTCATTGCCTGAATGATTTTTTTATTTGAACCGTTAAGATGTATTTAAGGTAAGTTTGAGGTAAGGAATATTTTTAAATATTCAGCTTAGTGATTTGATGATGATTGGCTTTATATTCCTAACCTCTTAAATACATCTGATGTTTTTAATGATTAATTTTATTTAGAAAAATATTGTAATTGTTCTGCAATCGGACCTAACGTAAGTGCAGGGAAGAATGACAGCGCGGCAATCAGGAGGATCACGGCTAAAGTCATGAATCCGAAGGTAGCAGTATCTGTTTTCAGCGTTCCCGCACTTTCCGGGATGTATTTTTTCCCGGCCAGTAATCCTGCAATCGCAATCGGGCCGATAATCGGGATGAATCTTGAAAGCAGCAGCACAATTCCCGTTGAAATATTCCACCATGGAGTATTGTCGCCCAGGCCTTCAAACCCGGAACCGTTATTGGCGGAAGAGGAAGTGAATTCATACAGCATTTCACTGAAGCCGTGGAATCCGGGATTGTTGAGCGTTTTGGCTCCGAATTCCGGCAGATACGCTGTTAATGCAGTCCCGACAAGGATCAGGAACGGATGAAATAAAGCGACAATCATGGCAATCTTCATTTCTTTGGCTTCGATTTTCTTGCCTAAGAACTCAGGCGTTCTTCCTACCATCAGGCCGCTCATAAATACAGCGAGGATGATGAAAATGAAATAGTTGAGAATCCCGACGCCACAGCCACCGTAGAAACAGTTGATCATCATGGCCAGCAGCTGGTTCATTCCGGAAAGCGGCATGGTGCTGTCGTGCATGGCATTCACCGAACCTGTTGAGATCACCGTTGTGGCAATGCTCCAGTAGGCTGAAGCGGCACTTCCGAAACGGATTTCCTTCCCTTCCATAGCACCGAGATGAGAATCGGTTCCCATTTGGGTAATCAGCGGATTTCCGTTGGTTTCATTGATGACATTCGGAACCGTAAGTGCGAGAAATCCTACCGTCATGACCGTGAAAATGACCCACGAAAGCTTTCTTTTCTTCAAATAAAATCCGAGGGCAAAGACCAGTGCAAAGGGAATAATCATCTGGGTAACCATTTCGGTCATATTCGTCAGGTAATTCGGGTTTTCAAGCGGGTGTGCCGAGTTGGCTCCGAAAAATCCGCCACCGTTGGTTCCCAGGTGTTTAATGGCAATAAAGGCTGCCGCCGGACCTCTGGAAACCTCAATGTCCTGGCCTTCCAGTGTCGTAATATGGTCTTTGCCTTCAAACGTCATCGGGCTGCCGTTGGCAGAAAGAATAAAGGCGACTACAATGCTGACCGGAACCAGAATTCTGATAATGGATTTGGTGAAAAAGTCGTAAAAATTACCCAGTTCCGTAGTGGTTCTGTCTTTAAATGCTTTGAACAGCACAGCCATTGCAGCCATGCCTGTTGCAGCGGTTACAAACTGCAGGAACATAAGGTACAGCTGGCTGAGGTAACTCACCCCCGTTTCTCCGGAATAATGCTGTAAATTACAGTTGACCAGGAAAGAGATGGCGGTATTAAAGGCAAGATCCGGAGACATATCAGGATTGCCGTCAGGATTGAGGGGAAGCCACGACTGGTTTGACAAGATGAAAAATCCCAGCACAAACCACACGGCATTGATCGTCAGCAGGGCATACATATTCTGCTTCCAGGTCATCTGCCTGTTGGGGTTGATCCCCGAGACTTTATAAATTAAATTTTCAACCGGCTGAAAAATCCGGTCTGTAAGGTTTGTTTTATACCCATAAACATCAGCAATATATTTTCCTAAGAAAATACCGATGACCAATGTGATGGCAAACATGGCAATAATGCCTAAAATTTCTGTATTCATGATTGTTAAAATTTTTCAGGTTTCATCAGGACGTAGCAGATATACCCGAATGCAAGCAGGGAAAGAAAAAATAAACTCCACATAATTTTTATATTTGATCAAAGAATTCAACGGATTTGTATAAAAGCCAGAACATGCCTGCACACAGCAGGATTAAACCGATGGTCATCATACCGCTGTAATTAAAGTTAGAATGGTGAAGACTGCATACGAAACAATCAGCCGGCTGAATGCCGGGTGCTCCTGTTTTCTGAACGTTTTTCTTGAAACTGTCATTTTTTAAATATTTTATTCTGGACTGTTAATGCCAAAATAAAGTCCATTGTGCTGATGTTTTATATAAGTGGTTTATTTACAGTAAGTTATTTGCTTTTAAGACAATGCCGGAAAACAAAAAAGCCTATCATTATGATAGGCCTGTTATTAAATTGATAGGATGTAATTTATCTCAGATGGTATTCTTCCAGTTTGCGGTACAGCGTGGCAATCCCGATTTCAAGTAACCGTGAAGCCTCGGCTTTATTGCCTTTGGTATACTGTAAAACTTTTAGGATGTGTTCTTTTTCCAACGACCGCATACTTAAAGAATCGTTTTCTGCAGGAGGTTTTTCAGAATAATGAGGAAGGCTTTCCGGGTCTAAAACATTGTCGTTCATTAAGATCAGGCTTCTTTCCACCGTATTGCGGAGTTCCCGGATGTTCCCTTTCCAGTCGTTTTTTTCCAGGATCTTATAATATTCCGGCAGTACCTGAACTGCCGGCAGGTGCATTTTTTCTGAAAACATACTGACAAAGCCTTTTGCCAGGGCTTTTATATCATCTTTTCTTTCACGGAGTGCCGGCAGCCTGATTTCAAAGATATTCAGCCTGAAATATAGGTCTTCCCTGAAATTTCCGTTCCGGATTTCTTCTTCTAAGTTTCTGTTGGTAGCGGCAATCAACCGGAAATCTGATCTGGAAACTTTGGTTTCCCCCATTTTGATGAATTCTCTGGTTTCCAGCACACGGAGCAGCTTCGCCTGAAGTTCTACCGGCATTTCACCGATTTCGTCCAGAAACAAAGTCCCTCCGTTGGCTTCTTCTACGAGGCCTTTCTTATCTTTTACCGCTCCTGTGAATGCCCCGGCTTTGTGCCCGAAAAGCTCGCTTTCCAGGATGTCTTTGCTGAAGGCGGAACAGTTGATGGCTACGAAGCTGTTTTTCTTCCGGTCGCTTCCTTCATGGATGGCATTGGCAAACACTTCTTTTCCGGTTCCGGTTTCTCCGGTCAGAAGAACGGTCGCATCCGTAAGTGCCACTCTTTCCGCCAGTTTTTTGGCCTGAAGAATCTGGGATGAAGTCCCGATAATACTTTCAAATCCTTTTTGGACGGTATTTTTCTGCATAATCCCGGATTTGTTATGCTTCACTTTTTCCAGTGCTTTGTATACCAACGGAATAATTTTCTCATTGTCGTCACCTTTTACCAGATAGTCATAGGCTCCGTTTTTCATCGCCTGGACGGCATCCGTGATATTTCCGAAGGCCGTCATTAAGATCACTTCCAGATAAGGATATTTCGCCTTGACAGATTTGACCAGATCGACCCCGAACGCATCGGGGAGGCGGACGTCGCTTAAGACCACGTCAAATTCATACTGTTCCAGCATGGTCATTGCTGAGCGGGCCGTTGAAGCCTGTTTTACGTTAAAATCTTCTTGGGAAAGGATCATTCCCAAAAGTTTCAGGAGCTTGATTTCGTCATCAATGATCAGAATGGTTCCGGACATGGTGGGTGTGTTAGAAAACAGATGCAAACTTATTGAATTTATTCGGTAAGATGTGCCGGGCACTGCATGTTTTTAAAATCTGTAGTGTTTATACCGGCCTTTCTTCCTTAGCCCGGATAGAAGCGGTTACCCCGCAGCCGGAAGGTTCATGCGGCGGCGCGAGGCGTATGAGCGGATAGCCGGAAAAAGCTCCTGAAATAATTGACAATCAGTTTTAACGGGAACTTTAGTTTTATTTTTCACAAATGATGATTATAGACGCATTAGTTATAAAAACCATGACGATTCTCTTACGATTGCTTACATTTGTATACCTCAGGTTTCTGAGTACAATGAAATGATAATTATGACGAAAAAAAGATACCAGGAAACGGTCCATACTGATCCCAACACCTACGAATATATCACCGTCACCAATGACGAAAACCAGGTAAGAATCTACACCCTTAAAAATGGGCTGAAGGTTTTTCTTGCCCGGAATTCCGATGCGCCCAGAATCCAGACCTACATTCCGGTCAGAACGGGAAGCAATAATGATCCTGCTGACAATACCGGGCTTGCGCATTACCTGGAACACATGATGTTTAAGGGGACTTCCCGAATCGGAACCCAGGACTGGGAAAAGGAAAAAGTGCTGCTGAACCGGATTTCAGACCTGTATGAAGAGCACAAAGCGGAACCGGATGCTGCCAAAAAAAGAGACATTTACAAAAAAATAGATGAAGTTTCCCAGGAAGCCAGCCAATATGCCATTGCCAATGAATATGACAAGGTAATTTCTTCTCTGGGTGCGTCCGGGACCAATGCCCATACGTGGTTTGATGAAACGGTTTATAAAAACAACATCCCGAACAACGAGCTGGAAAAATGGCTGAAAATTGAGAAGGAAAGGTTTTCGGAGCTGGTGCTCCGCCTTTTCCATACAGAGCTGGAATCGGTGTATGAAGAATTCAACCGTGCCCAGGATAATGATTCCAGGCTCGTACAGTATGAAATGATGGACGCTTTGTTCCCGAATCATCCGAACGGGCAGCAGACGACCTTAGGAAAAGCGGAACACCTGAAAAACCCTTCCATGAAGGCAATCCATCAGTATTTCGATGATTATTATGTGCCCAACAACTTTGCTGTGGTTTTGGTAGGCGACCTTGATTTTGAGAAAACAATTCAGTTGGTGGATCAGTATTTCGGAGAGCTTCCCTATAAAGAGCTTCCGGAAAAAACATCGGTTGCAGAAGAGCCGATTACGAAAATTGTAAAAAGAACGGTAAAAAGCCCTACGACACCAAGAATCCAGCTGGCCTGGAGAACCGAAAGCTATGCAACCCGCGAAGCCATGCTTGCGGATATTGCCGCCAACATCTTAAGCAACAGAGGAGAGGCCGGACTGCTGGACCTGCATATCAACCAGACCCAAAAGATGCTGTGGGCACAGGCTTATTCGGTAGGCCTGAAGGAATACGGATATTTTTCCGTTGTGGCGGTCCCCAAAGAAAACCAGACACTGGAAGAAGCGGAAGATATGGTCATGAAAGAAATTGAACGGCTTAAAAGCGGCGATTTCCCGGACTGGATGCTTCCTGCCATCATCAATGATTTCAAGCTGCAGAGGATGAAATCTTTGGAAACCGCAGACGGACTGGCTACCAATCTGTATGATACCTACATCAAAGGCAGAACCTGGGAAGAGGAGCTGAATGAAATGGATGAATATGAAGAGTTTACCAAAGAGGATGTCATTGCTTTCGCCCGGGAATTTTTCAGGGATAATTATGTAGCGGTCTACAAGGAAAAAGGAGTTAATGACCAGCTGTTGCGTGTGGATAACCCCGGGATTACACCCATAAAAATCAACCGTGAAGCGCAGTCTGATTTCCTGAAGGCGATCCTTGCTGAAAAAACAGCAGATATCGAGCCTGAGTTTATTGATTATGACAAAGAAATTCAGAGAGAGACCATTAAAGGGAAGCAGGTAAGTTTTGTTGAAAACAAATACAATGATCTGGCCCAGGTCCATTTCATATTTCCTATGGGAAGTGACAATGACAAAAATCTGGTAATTGCCACGCAGCTTCTGCAGTATCTGGGGACTGAACAGTACTCACCCGAAGACCTGAAAAACGAGTTTTTTAAGATCGGCGTTAGCAATGACTTTAAAACTACGAGCGACCAGCTCCTGATTACCCTGAACGGTCTTGAGGAGCATATGGAACAGGGAATCAAGCTGCTTCAGAACTGGATGCAACAGGTAAAGCCGGATCAGGAAATTTATAATCAGTTTGTAGAAAACGTCCTGGAAAACCGGACCGCCGTAAAGAAAGACAAAAACCGGATCATGACAGCGCTGACCAACTATACCAAGCTGGGTGCATTTTCAAGATTTACCGATGTTATCTCAAAAGAAGAACTGGAAAACAGCGGACCGGAAGTATTCACCGATACAGTAAAATCTTTGTTTGAATATCCTTATCAGCTCTTTTTCTACGGAAAAGATTTTGGACATTTCAAGACTTATATTCCGGATTATATTGAGCCGGAAAGCCGTCAGATCCCTAAACCGAGGCAATACCCCGAGCCGGAAACTGCGGGGAATGTTTATTTCACCGACTATGACATGGTCCAGATGGAAATGACCAAAGTAGGACGCGGAAATGAAGTGAATACGGGCAATTTCGGAAAGATCAATGTTTTCAATGAATATTTCGGAAGAGGGCTTTCATCCATTGTTTTTCAGGAAATCCGTGAAAGCAAAAGTCTCGCCTATTCTGCCTATGTTTCCTATGCACCGAATGCAGAAAGGGGGCACCACGATTATATTACCACCTATATCGGGACACAGCCGGACAAGCTCCAGATTGCCGTAGATACGCTGGCTGAACTGATGGCTGAACTGCCGGATGTGCCCGCTCAGTTTGAGAATGCCCGGAATGCAGCGATGAAGCAGATTGCCTCTACCCGCATTACCAGAACCAATGTATTCTTCAATACCTTAAGGCTGAAAAAACTGGGGATTGCATATGATTTCAGAAAAGATATTTATGAACAGATCAGGAACCTGAATTTTGAAAACCTGAAAGCATTTTACCATACAGAAATAAAATCCCTACAGTTCAATACCGCCATTATCGGGAAGAGGGAAAACCTCAACCGGGAAGCTGCCGGGAAGCTGGGAACTTTTAAGGAAGTCAGTCTGGAAGATATTTTCGGATATTAAATAAAAGCTTCGGCCGCTCCTTTGGAGCGGCCGAAGCTTTATACATTAAAATATGATGAGGTTATTTTACCACTTTCATCTCGTCAATCAGCCATTTAGAATCGGCAAACTTATCAATAATGAACAGGATATATTTGGTGTCCACCATGATGTTTCTGCTGAAGCGCGGGTCATAATTGATGTCACTCATCGTTCCTTCCCACTGTCTGTCGAAATTCAAGCCTACCAGGTTTCCGTTGGCATCCAATGCAGGGCTTCCCGAGTTTCCTCCGGTTGTATGGTTGGTAGCGGTAAATCCTACCGGAACATCGCCTGTTTTGTCTTTATAGTTCCCGAAATCTTTTTTCTGGTGCAGTTCAATCAGTTTTTTCGGCACATCAAATTCATAATCTCCCGGCACATATTTTTCCATTACGCCGGCCAGGTGAGTCTGATAACTGTAAGATACGGCATCCCTCGGTGAAGAACCTTTTACTTTTCCATACGTTACCCGCAGGGTAGAATTGGCATCCGGGAAGAATTTGCGGTCTTTATCCGTAGCCATCTGCTGGGCCATATAGGTTTTCTGCAGGGCATCGATTTTGGTCTGCAAAGCGGTAAACTGAGGATCCGCTTTCTCCACATAGGTCTCCTTCATGGTCATGAAAAGCTGATAGATTGGGTCTTTTTTCAGGGTTTTGATCAGCTTATCCTGATTTGAGAAAGCTTTGTCAATATCTTTGCTTAAAAATGCTCCGTTTACTTCAGACCTTCCGGAGATCACAGAGTTTTTAGACAGTTCTTCAATTTTCTGAAGGTTCTGTGCTTCATTTTTATACTGATCGAAGCCTGCCGGTAAAAACTGGGGTGCTGTTTTGTTGGCATACAAAGCCAGAAGCTTGGCTGTTACCTTGGCATCCAGTTCCGGATTGTAGTCTTTGTAGAAAGAAGTCAGCCTGCTTTTGAAAGAATTTGTGCTTTTTTCATCGATCCTTCCTGCTTCTACGGCCGTAATGTAGTTGGAATAAAGGTTGGCCAGGGTTAGGGTCTCCGCATTTCTGAGTACTTCCGTATAATAGGCGTTGTTCAGTGCATAAGGCGCCTGGTCATTATAAAGCTTGTTCAGCTGGTCCAGTGTGATTTTAACCTGGTTGTTTTTAGAGGCTAAAGTATTTTCATAAGCCATCTTTTTAGCGACTGCATTGGATTTTTTCAGGCCTTCCACCTCACCGATCCATTTTTTCCAGTAGTTGGCTACAGAAGCATATTTGGAAGCATACTGGATGCGGGTGGCATCATCAGAACGCATTTTTTCGTCTAAAGTTTTCAGTGCGACATCCCTCACGGCAATCCGCGCCGGATCAATCTCTTTCATGATTTTGTCAACCGCAATGGCAGGAAGGTATTCTGTAGTTCTTCCCGGGAACCCGAAAACGAAAGTAAAATCATTTTCATTTTTATCCTTGATGGAAACCGGAAGGTAATGTTTCGGAACATACGGAACATTGTCTTTGGAATATTCTGCCGGCTTGTTGTTTTTATCGGCATAAATACGGAACATGGAAAAATCTCCCGTATGTCTCGGCCATACCCAGTTGTCCGTATCAGAACCGAATTTCCCGATACTTTGAGGCGGGGCACCTACCAGACGGATGTCTTTATAGGTTTCGATGGTAAACGCATAAAACTTATTGCCGTAATACATTGATCTTACGGAAACCGACTGATACGGTTCTGTTTTCTGGCTGTTTTTATACACTTCAATATTGGAAGCAATCTTTTTTGAAAGATCAGGCTCGGTAAGGCGTTCCGTTCCGTCCAGGATCTGAGCGGTAACTTCTTTGATATCGACAATAAAATCAACGGTTACACCCGGGTTCGGTAATTCGCCGGTCATATTTTTAGCCCAGAAACCATTGGTCAGCAGGTCGTTCTGAACAGTTGAATGATTCTGGATCTGTCCGTACCCGCAGTGGTGATTGGTAAGCAGCAATCCTTTAGGGGAAATAATTTCAGCCGTACATCCGCCGTTGAACTGTACGACAGCATCTTTAATACTGGGCTTCTGGGTATTGAAGATATCTTTTGCAGAGATTTTCATGCCCAGTTCTTTCATTTCTTTTTCATTCAGCTCCGTTGGGATCCACATTCCGCCATATTGCTGGGCAAAGGTCATCACAGCCGGCAAAAGGAATACGGATAGAAGTATCTTTTTGGTCATAATTAAAATTTTGGCCTAATTTACAAAGAAATTGTGAGTTTCGAGGTTTGGGATCTTAGTTTTAGGATTTATGCTGAAAGTAAGGAAGTTAACGTTATGGGTTTTACGTTCAGGATATTAACTTCAAGTTCCTGATCTGATTGTAAATTAAATCTTCACAGCTTTTAATTGAATGTTTCTGAATCATATAGCACTTAAGATTAGGTATTAAACCTGTGTTCAGAAGGCAGATTATTGAGGTAGACGGCTTAATTTTTGTTTGATTAATTTGACACTTAACTATTAAATTGCTTATCATGAACACGTTAAAATTTTTAGGTGTTGCAGCCATTTCCCTGATGATGTCATGCAACAAAGACAAGAAGCCGGAAGCCAATCCGAATTCCCAGACAGATGTCGCCGCCGTACAGAATTCCGGAAATGAATCGGGCACAGGAACTACTTCTTCAGAACATTCACAGGACTGGTACGGGACTTATGAAGCGGTGACTCCATGTGCAGACTGTCCGGGAATCAAAACCACGCTGACCTTAAATGAAAACCGGTCTTTCAAGCTTGAAGAAGAATTTCTTGAAAGAGAGGCAAGAAATGAAGATCAGGGAACCTACAAATGGAATGCTGCCGGAAAAATGATCAGCCTGAACGGAAATACCTCCAAATACAATTATAAGGTCGGAAATAATACCCTTATACAGCTTGATAACAACGGACAGCCCATGCAGGGACCCAATAAAAATGCATATGTATTTAGAAAGAAATAAAGGCCGTCAGCCTTTATTTCTTTTTATTTTAAAACTGGTAACCTATGATTTTCTCATCTTCCATCAGGCTTCTCATCAGTGCTTCATGGCGGGCACCTTTTCCCGTAATAATCCATGATGTTGTCAGCGTTCCTTCTGAATACTGCTGTTTTGAAATGATGGATTTCAGATGATGCCTTTCAAACAGATCTTTACAGTAATCCATATCATGATGGTTGGCAACCGTTATCCTGTATTCGCGGATCTTATGTTCTCTATCAATCAGCCTTTCAAAAGAGGTGAGCGAACTTAAAATCAACAACACCAGAAGCGTTCCCAAAACAGCCAGGTATACATACCCTGAACCCACGGCCATCCCGATGGAAGCGGTTGCCCAGATCGTAGTTGCGGTGGTAATCCCGTCGATTTTATTGTCTCCTTTGAAAATCACGCCGGCCCCCAGAAACCCGATTCCGGTAATGATGTTGGCCGCAATACGGTCCGGATCGTCCATGCCGATTTTCATGGACAGAATGGTGAACAGGCATGTCCCGAAACATATTAAAATAAAGGTACGCAAACCGGCCGATTTATTCCGGTACTCCCGCTCTGTCCCAATCAGGATTCCCAGAATGACGGAAATAAAAATCAGCAGCAGTTCGTTCTGAATAGAATGATCATTTAAAAATTCCATTGTTTTCCATTTAAGTTTATCAGAATAAATGTAAGCAAAAATATTTTTTGTCTTTATGCCCGGAGTCAGGTTTCAGAGGGTACAGGCATAAAAAAGGCTGCCAAAAGGCAGCCTGTGATTATATTTCAGAATTCTATTGCTTCTCAATCAGGTCCAGAAACTGCTGCTCATCCAGGACTTCTATGGTCCCGATGCTCTGGGCTTTTTTCAGTTTGCTGCCGGCTTTTTCACCCACTACCAGGTAATTCAGGTTTTTGGAAACGGCTGAAATATTTTTTCCGCCGTGCTTTTCCACCATATCTTCTGCTGCTTCACGGGTAAACAGGGATAATTTCCCGGTAAATAAAAATGTTTTCCCATCCAGGATATTGGAAACGAGTTCATTGGCATTTTCGCCTCTTTCAAGTTTTACACCGTATGATTTTAAGCGTTCGATCATTAAAATATTCTCGGAATTGGCAAAGAAATCGACAATGCTTACCGCGATTTTTGTCCCGATGTCTTCCACCTGGCAAAGTTCTTCTGCAGTGGCGTGAATCAGTTCATCAATAGTCGGGAAGTTTTTTACCAGCTTTTTAGCCACCGTTTCGCCCACATGCTTGATCCCGATTCCGTACAGTACTTTTTCAAATGGGATTTCTTTTGATTTTTCAATACCGGAAATAATATTCTGCGCCGATTTTTCCGCCATTCTTTCCAGAGGGAGGATCTGTTCTTTGGTCAGCACATAAAAGTCGGCAGGGTTTTCAATCAGCCGTTCCCTGTAGAGCTGTTCAATGGTTTCGCTTCCCAGATTTTCAATATTAAGGGCCTTCCGGGACACATAATGAATCATTCTTCCCACAACCTGAGGCGGACAGTGAAGTTCGTTCGGGCAGAAATGAATGGCCTGGTCTTCTATTTTTACCAGTTCAGTCCCGCATTCCGGACAGTTTTTGATGTATTCGATTTCTTTATTTTCCGGATTTCTTTTTTCCGGGTTTACCGCAATAATTTTAGGGATGATCTCGCCACCTTTTTCTACGTACACAAAATCATGCTCGTGAAGCCCGAGTTTTTTAATGATGTCTTCATTGTGAAGCGATGCTCTTTTTACGATGGTCCCGGCCAGTAAAACAGGTTTAAGGTTGGCAACAGGCGTAATGGCTCCGGTTCTTCCCACCTGGTAGGAAACGCTCAGGAGTTCGGTTTCCACTTTTTCCGCCTTGAATTTATAGGCCATGGCCCAGCGTGGGGATTTTGCCGTATAGCCAAGCTGGCGCTGCTGTTTTAAGGAATTGACTTTTAAAACGATACCGTCTATTTCAAACGGCAAATTATGGCGTTCAAGATCCCAGAAGCTTATAAATTCCTTTACCTCATTCATCGTGGTGCAGAGACGGGCCTGCTGAGAGGTTTTAAAGCCCCAGGATTTTGCTTTTTCCAACAGTTCCCAATGGGTTTCTGCCGGTATTTCTTCGGAAATATACTGATAGAGCACTGAGGAGAGGCCACGTTTCCGGACTTCACCGCTGTCCTGCATTTTTAAGCTTCCGCTGGCGGTGTTTCTCGGGTTCATAAAAGGATCAAGACCGTCTTCTTCACGCTGTTTATTTATTTTGTCGAAATTTTTCCGGGTTAAGTAAATTTCGCCCCGCATAAAAAAGTGCTCCGGGAAATCCCCTTTCAGTTTTAAGGGAATGTCCGAAATCGTGCGGACATTGCCTGTAATTTCATCCCCCTGAAAACCGTCTCCGCGCGTAACCGCCTGTGCCAGCTTCCCGTTTTCATAGCGTATGGAAATAGAAGCACCGTCATATTTCAGTTCGGCTACAAATTCTACCGGATCGTTGATGGTTTTGATGATTCTTTTTTCCCAGTCTTCAAGATCATCGAAATCATAAGAATTATCCAGTGAATACATCCTGAATTTATGCTGAATGGTCGGGAAAACTTTGGTAATTCCGCCACCTACGCGTACGGTAGGGGAGTTCTCATCATAAAACTCCGGATGTTTTGCCTCCAGGTCACGCAGTTCTTCAAGCAGCATGTCGAAATCATAATCTGAAATCGAGGGCGCATCCATAAGATAGTAATTTTCATTATGCTGATGAAGCTCTTTACGCAGGTCTTCTATTTTTTGTTGAATATTTTCGGGCATTGGATTTCTGTCTTTTCAGCAAAAATAATTAAACTACTATCATTAAAAGAATAACGGAATCAAAATATTTAGCTGAATTAAAATATTGTTAAAACCTATATAAGCAAAGCAATAAAAAGTAATAATATCTTTGCATTTACTAATGATGAAAAAATAGTTTAGCAATTAAATATTATTTTATCAAATGTCGCAAGACTTTAATTTAATTATCAGATTATATTATGAAAAAAGTTATCTTAGGGTTAGCAGTTTTAAGCACCGTGATTATGCAGGCACAAACCCGGATTATTGCCCACAGAGGCTATTGGCAGACCCAGCCGCCGACCACCGAAAATTCTCTGAAAGCACTGGAGAATGCACAGAAATTAAAAATTTACGGTGCTGAATTCGATGTCAGAATGACCAAAGACGGTGTTTTGGTAATAAACCATGACGAGCACCATGCAAAAATGGAAATTTCAGTGACTGATTTTAAAGAGCTCAGAAAAGTAAAATTATCAAACGGCGAAGATTTTCCTACCCTTAAAGATTATTTGAAGAAAGGAAAAAAAGACGGTTCACTGAAACTTATTGTAGAAATCAAGCCTGATAAAACAAAAGAGAAAGAAGATGAACTGACGGCGAAAACGGTCAGAATGATTAAAGACATGAAGCTGGAATCCCAGAGTGAATTCATTTCTTTCAGCTTAAACATCTGTAAAGAAATCAAAAAACTGGAACCTGCTTTTAAAGTACAGTACCTGAAGGGCGAACTGTCTCCACAGCAGATCAAAGAGGAAGGACTGGACGGTATTGACTACCATTACAGTATCTTTCAGAAAAATCCCGGCTGGATTGCCGAAGCAACGGCACTGGGACTGATTACCAATGCATGGACGGTAAATGACATCGCCGTTTATGAAGAACTGAAAAAGCAGAATATCGGGTTCGTTACTACCAATATTCCTGATCAGCTTAAAGACAAATAACAGAATCTATAGAATTAAAAACAGTCTGCTTCATTGAAGCAGACTGTTTTTTTTTCTAAATACCGATTATAATTTAATTCGTAATCAATAATGGTATGCATAAGGTATCTTTTATTTTCTCATAAAAAGACAATAAAAGTAGGCATAAAAACAGACCTATGCATATTAAAAATCCGTAACTTTTTTAACCTGTTATTAGCCAAACCTCTATGGTTTTCTGTTAAACATAAATTAATATTTCGTTTAATAATTATTTAATTAATGTTAAAACCTTGTTAAACCTTTAGTCATAATGTCGTTCTAATTTTGCGCAAACAAAAAGGATATGCGTAAAGAGACACAGAAGCTGGTTATTCTTTCGCTGTTAGGATTGGTAAGCGTCAATCTGGCAGCCCAGGAAAAAGCGAAGCGGGATACGATTAAGAATATTGACGAAGTTGTGGTAACAGCTTTGGGTATTAAAAGACAGGACAGGTCTTTAGGGTACGTGGCCGAAACCATTAAATCTGAAGATTTGCTGAGAACGCAGAACAATAACTGGTCCCAGGCACTGGAAGGGAAAGTGGCCGGACTGAAAATTCAGACTGCCGGAGCAGGCCCGCTCGGAAGTTCCCTTATCAAACTGAGAGGTGACATCTCTATGAACCCCAGCGAAAACAATGCCCTTATTGTAGTAGACGGCGTTCCGCTGAACAACAATACCACGGGAACAGGCTTCTCAGCATACGGAGCCGGATCCAAAGCAGATCTTCCTATCGACTACGGAAACGGGATCAACACCATTAATCCTGATGATATTGAATCCATTACCGTACTGAAAGGGGCTACCGCATCTGCGCTTTACGGGTCCAGAGGGGCAGGAGGCGCCATCATGATCACCACAAAATCCGGAAAAAGCAAAAAAGGAAAAGTACAGATCAGCTTAAATTCCTATTCAAGCTATGATTCTGTCCTGAAATGGCCGGATTACCAGTATGAATACGGGCAGGGAACCATGCAGAAAGATACGAAAGGAAATTATTTCTATTCCTATCAGGCATCCCCGGACGGAGTGAATACAGGTTCTACCAGCAGCGCGTTCGGACCTAAGTTCGCCGGGCAGTATTATTTCCAGTATGATCCCGCAACCCAGGGACAGAGTGCCACAAGGCAGCTTTGGCAGCCTTACAGGGATAACATCAAAGGGTTCTGGGAAACCGGGAATACCTTTTCCAATAACATTGCCGTAGAAGCGTCTAACGAAAATACATCATTCAGGTCATCTTTAACCTATTTAATGAATGAATGGATGATGCCGAACACCGGTTTCGACAGATTTACTGCCGCTTTTTCAGTAGATCATAAGCTGAGCGAGAAACTGAAGATGGGAATTAAATTAAATTACAGCAAGACGAAAAGTGATAATCTGCCGGCAACGGGATACAGCAACCAGTCTATTTCCTATTTCATGATTTTCCAGAACCCGAATGTTGATCTGTCATGGTACAGGCCTATCTGGAAAACCGGACAGGAACAGGTAGACCAGATCCATCCTTTCAGTTCATTCATTGATAACCCTTACCTCATTGCCTATGAAATGCTGAATGGGGTCGATAAAAACTTCATCACCGGAAACGTAAACCTCAATTATAAAATTACAAAGAACCTTGACGTAATGGTGAGGTCGGGAATGGAGCTTAACAACGAGCTGCGTACCCAGAAAAGGCCTTGGAGTTCCGCCAATTACCTTCAGGGGATGTACAGGGAACAGCACATCAGGTTAATGGACCTGAATAATGATGTTTTGTTTACCTACAAAAACCAGTTCAATGACTTTGATTTCAGTGTTTCAGCCGGAGGGAATATCCGTTACATGGAATACGTTATGAATGATTATCTGGCAGAAGGACTCCTGAAACCGGGCGTTTATACCATGCCTAACGGAATATCAAATATTTCTAAATTTGCAAGGCCTAACGATAAGCAGGTAAACAGTGCGTACGGCCTGGCTACCTTAAGTTATAAAAACAGGGTATTCCTTGACCTTACGGCAAGAAACGACTGGAGCAGCACGCTTCCGAAAGAAAACCGTTCCTATTTCTATCCTTCGGCATCAACATCATTCATCCTTTCAGATATTTTTAAACTGACTTCAGACCGGTTTAATTACTGGAAACTGAGAGCTTCATGGTCAAGGGTAGGAAATGATACCGATCCTTACCAGCTGATTAAATATTATAACAACAGTGATTTCAACGGATCTGTAGAATCCCCTTCACTGTATCCGAATCCGAACCTGAGGCCCAATATGATTACCAGTAAAGAGGCAGGAATGGAATTCAGTTTCCTTAAGAACAGGATCAGTTATACTGTTACCGCTTATCAGAACAACTCTAAGGATCAGATCGTAAGGGTACCTGTGCTTTGGGAAACAGGTTACAGCACCAGAGTAATCAATACAGGGGAAGTAAGGAACAGAGGGATTGAAATGACCCTGAACACCTATCCTGTCAGGAATAAAAACTTTTCATGGAGCGTTAATGCCAACTGGTCTCTGAACAGGAATAAAATACTTTCCCTTCCTGCAGAGTTCAACGGCGAGCCTTACACCATGGGGAGTGTAGGTGGAGTGGTATATTTCAATGCGTTTGTAGGAGGTTCATTGGGAGACATGTACGGATACGGACTGATGTATTCGCCTGACGGACAGGTAATCTTCAATGCCAATGACGGACTGACGGCGAAACCGACGCAGATGAAAAAAATCGGGAATGCCTATCCGGAGTGGAGGGCAGGGATCCAGAACGAATTCAGATACAAAGGGATTACCGTAAGCTTCTCTTTTGACGGTCAGTACAAAGGAATGGCCTATTCACAGTCGCACCACAAAATGTCAGAACAGGGAAAACTGGGGCATACTTTATACGGAAGGGAAAATCCGGGAGGCTTGATTGTCGGGAACGGAGTCGTACAGAATCCAGACGGTTCATTCTCTCCCAACACCAAAGGAATCCTGGTATCTGCTTATTATGCAGATTATTACAGGAGGGCAAACGTGGAAACCAATACATTTGATACTTCTTTCATCAAACTGAGGGATGCAAGGATTTCCTACACCTTCCCGAGAGCCATAACCGAACAGCTTAAAATAACAGACCTTACGCTGGCATTATTCGGGAGGAATCTCTGGATGTGGACCAAATTCCCGCTCTTTGATCCGGAAGCAGCCACATTGAATGACAGCCAGATTACTCCGGGAGTGGAAGTAGGGCAGCTGCCGACGGCGAGAACGGTAGGTATTCAGCTTAATGTTAAATTCTAAAATTTAAAATCATGAAAAAATTACTTTTAAATACATTATTAATCGCCGGGCTGGGCCTGGTTCCGGTTTCGTGTAGCAGGAACTTAGATGAGGTAAATGTGGATACCAGCAGGATCAATGAGCCGGTAGCTTCAAAATTACTGGTTCCGGTGCAGTACAATATGTCAGCGGTAAATTATATGAGAGCCAATGATTTCACCTTTGATATCATGCAGGTTTCTCTTGATTTCCCTAATGAAGGAAACACCCTGAGCCGGTACAACATTACCGAGAACACCGGGGCAGGCTTCTGGAACAACAGCTACAAGTGGCTTAAGCAGGTAAAGGATATGAAATTTGCCGCCGAAAGGGACAATGACCCGAATTACCTGGCCATCTCAATGGTTCTGAATGCGTGGATTTATTCCAACCTTACCGATACGTACGGGGATGTTCCTTTTTCTGAAGCATCTATTCTGGATGAAGGCGTTACCCAGCCGAAATTTGACAGGCAGAAAGATATTTACGTTAAGCTGCTGGATGATTTAAAAACGGCAAACTCGCTTTTCGTGACTACGAAAACCCTTAGCGGGACAGATATTTTTTATAAAGCTGAAAGCGATGCCAACGGGATTGCCAACTGGAAAAAGTTCTGTAATTCACTTTCTTTACGGTTGCTGACCAGGATTTTAAGCAAGAACGGAGAGGTTAACGTGCATCAGAGGATCACTGAGATCATCAGCAATCCTACGGTTTACCCGATTTTCCAAAGCAATGCAGAAACCGCAAAAGTAAACGTAACAGGGGTGGCACCTCTTCTTCCGCCAATCACAAGGCCGCAGGATTTCACAACGGGAAGAGCCGCTTCAACATTCTTTGTGGAAACTTTAAAAGCCAACAATGACCCGAGAATGGCTATGTTTTTCGGACAGGCGAAAAGTATCCCTGCCAATGCGAACATCGGGTATAAAGGTGCTCCTTCAGGCTATGCGTACGGAACGACTTTCGATTACCAGCCTTCCAACATGAACCAGAATTTAGCCAAAGCACCTCTGAACATCCTGATCTATCCGTATGCGGAGCTGCAGTTTATCCTTTCGGAGCTGGCATTCAAAGGAGTTATCCCCGGAAATGCACAGACCTATTATGAAAACGGCGTAAAGGCAACCATTGAACAGTGGGGTTCCGTAATGCCTGCCAATTATTTTACCAATCCCAATGTTGCCTATAACGGGACATTAGAAAGGATCATGCTCCAGAAATACATCGCATTATTCTTTGTAGACCAGCAGCAGTGGTTTGAAAAAAGAAGGACGGGGTTCCCGGTACTTCCCAATAACGGAGGCCTTTTAAATAACGGGATCATGCCTTCAAGGCTGATTTATCCGCCAAATCCAAGGGTGTTAAACACAAGCAATTACCAGGCAGCGGTTCAGCAGATGGGCGGTGACAATATCAACGTAAAAGTCTGGTGGAATAAATAATCAACATCAATAAATTAAGAAAGAGCAATGAATATAAAATTTTTAATGCCGTGCCTGTTAATTTCAGCAATGGCGTTCTCACAGGCTTCCGTTTCAGGATATGTGTATGAAGACAGCAACAAAAACCAGAAAAAGGAAAACAGGGAAAAAGGAATCGCGGGAGTGGCAGTATCCAATGGAGTCCAGGTTATATTAACCGATAAAAACGGGAGGTACAGCCTTCCGGTTCAGGACGGGCAGACGGTTTTTGTGATCAAGCCTTCAGGATACATGACGCCGGTCAACGCAAATAATCTTCCCCAGTATTATTATCAGTACAAACCCAATGGCTCACCGGCAGATTTCAAATACAAAGGAACGGCACCGACAGGAGCGCTCCCTAAAGAACTGAACTTTGCCCTGCATAAGCAGAACGAAAGCAAAAACTTTGATATCCTGGTTTTCGGGGATCCCCAGCCTTACACAGAGAAACAGCTGGATTATTTTAAAAGAGCCATCGTAAACGAAGTTAAAAATACCAGGAAAAATGCGGTACTGGGAATCAGCCTCGGAGATCTGGTAGGCGATAACTTAAGCCTGCAGAAACCGTATGCAGATGTAATGAAAGAAGTAGGCCTGCCGTGGTATAACGTAATGGGGAACCATGATATGAACTACGATGCCAAAGAAGACCTTTTATCAGACGAAACCTTTGAATCCAATTTCGGGCCTGCCAATTATTCTTTCAATTACGGAAATGTTCACTTTATTATTCTTGATGATATTTTGTATCCGGATCCGAGAGACGGAAAAGGATATTGGGGAGGCTTCCGCGAAGACCAGCTGAAATTTGTTGAAAACGACCTGAAGCTGGTGGATAAAAATAAACTCATTGTTGTTTCTTTCCATATTCCGCTGGAACATAAGAATGAAGATAATTTCAGGAATTCAGACCGCCAGAAACTGTTTGATTATCTGGTTCCGTTCAGGAATGCACTGATGCTGTCGGCACATACACACATCCAGCAGCAGCTTTTTTACGGTAAGGAAGCAGGATGGAACGGGTCAAAAGACCTGCACGAATATAACGTAGGGACTACCTGCGGCGACTGGTGGTCCGGAACATCCGATGATTTGGGATTGCCGACCTCCACCATGAGGGATGGGACTGCAAAAGGATATTCCTTCATCAGTTTTAATGATGACCAGTATAAAGTGAAGTACAAAACTGCCGGAAAGCCGGATGACTACCAGATCAACCTGTACGTTCCGAAAGTGGTTCCGTATCCTGTAAAAACCTCTGCGAAAATCCTGGCCAATTTCTTCATGGGAAGCAGAAAGGATAAAGTGGAATACAGGATAGACGGTGAAAAGTGGGAGGCGATGCAGTATGACGAAACGGTAGATCCGAGTTTTGCCGTGTCGGTTTTCAAATGGGATGCTACGCAGACTCTTTTCCCGGGAAGAAGGCCTTCCAACCCGGAAATTTCAAAACACATCTGGACAGGGGATTTTTCCAGAAAACTATCTCTTGGGAAACACAAGGTTGAGGTAAGGGCTTCGGATATGTACGGAAACCAGTTTACCGCTTCAGAAGAATTTGAGGTTCAGAACCAGATTCTTATTCCTTAAGCTTTTTATTTTTTACTATACTTTCAATTGAAACCGGTTCTGAAAAGAGCCGGTTTTGTTTTGCGGATTACAGGCCTTCACAAAGATTCAAGCCTGTTAAATATATTCATACGGATTAAATCCATGTTCAATAAGCATCTGTCAGATCTCAGATTTTTACAAAATTTACATAGACGCTTTAAATAGGTGTGTTTACGAAAAACATTCGCGTTAGTTCTAATTAAAAAAATACCTTTTGTAAATTTGCCCCTTAATAATTAAACCATAATAAAATGAACATAGACGGAAAGAATGCCGTGATTACCGGTGGAGGAAGAGGATTGGGAAAAGCAGTGGCACTGGCATTGGCTAATGAAGGCGTGAATATCGGGATCACCGGAAGAAATGAAGAGAACCTTAAAATGGCAGTTGATGAAATCCGCAGGCTGGGTGTAAATGCAGCATATGCCGTTTTCAGCATAGACAATGAAATCCATGTGAAAGCCGGAATAGAATCGCTGGCAGAACAGCTGGGAGGAATTGATATTTTAATCAACAATGCGGGGATCGGTGATTTCGGGTCTATTGAAGAAATGCCTTCAGAAACCTGGGAGCAGGTCATCAAAACCAATCTTTTCGGAGTGTATTATACCGCAAAAGCAGTCCATCCTTTCATGAAAGAAAAAGGGGAGGGCGATATCATCAATGTAGCCTCAACAGCCGGACTGAAAGGCGGACCGAATATGTCAGCCTATGCTGCGTCCAAGGCAGCCGTGGTTTCACTGTCGCAATCCATGATGGCGGAGTGGAGAAAACAGAACATCCGTGTGGTTACGCTGACCCCGAGCACCATTGCTTCAGATATGTCAATCCAGGGAGGCCTCACAGACGGTGATCCTGAAAAAGTGCTTCAGCCGGAAGATTTTGCAGAATGGGTGCGGGATATCCTGAAAATGAACAGAAGGGCATTAATCGCCAACGGGTCTATTTTCTCTACAAATCCATAGAAATCAGTTTAAAATAATACATCAGAGCGGACTTCGGTTCGCTTTTTTTATGGATAATTTTAAGGAGCTGTTTCCCGCTTTCCACTGCAATCTTTTTTTTCAAAAAAGGATTTTCGTTTCAATCGGGGCTAGGCTTTTGCCGGTATTCTCACTGTCTGTTCTTTCATAAAGGTATCACAACGAGGCAATATAAAATATCAAAACAATAGTAAACACAAAATTTGTTATTCCGTAGAAATCTAAGCCGATTTATAAGAGTGTATCCGAAAAGATTTGAATCGGGGTTCTTACGGAATGACAAAAATAACGGCAAATCAAAAAAGTAGTTTTATTTTTGCAGCAAATTATTCACATGCAACATTATTTAGAATTCGATTTCAAAATTTCTCCGCTTCAGCCGTGGAATGAAATCCTGATGGCAGAGCTTATCGAAATAGGTTTCGACAGTTTTACAGAAGAGTTGGAGGGGATCTTAGGGTATATTCAGAAAGAGGTTCTGAATGAAGAAGAATTAAAAGCACTTCCGATTTTCCATAATGAAAACGTAAAAATTGAATACACCTTCCAGGAGATGCCGAACATCAACTGGAATGAGGAATGGGAAAAGAATTTTGAGCCGATTAATATTGATGATAAAGTCATGATCCGTGCAGAATTCCATGAGTCGGTTCCCGGAATGCACGAAATTATCATTCAGCCCAAAATGTCTTTCGGCACGGGGCATCACCCGACGACCCATCTGATGATCCAGCAGATGATGGCTGTTGATTTCAACGGTAAACAGGTCCTGGATATGGGCTGCGGGACTTCTGTGCTGGCCATTTATGCAAAACAGCAGGGAGCCGGCCATACCAAAGCCATTGATATTGATGAATGGTCTGTAGAAAACTCAAAGGAAAATGCAGCAAGGAACGGTGTGGAACTGGATATTGAACAGGGAACTGCTGGCAATCTGGGGCAGGAGCATTATGATGTTATTCTGGCCAATATCAACCGGAATATCCTGATTTCTGATATTCCAACCTATGTGAATGTATTGAACGGAGGCGGACAGCTGCTGCTTTCGGGATTGTGCTTCTTCGATGTGGATGATATTCTGGAAGTCTGCAGAGAAAGCGGGCTGCAGCTGAAAAAACAGCTTCAGCGTGAAGAATGGGTAAGCTTACTGCTTGAAAAATAGACATATGAAAAAGGCACTTATTTTTTTATTTTTCTGTATTGCTCAGGCTTTTTCCGCACAGGATGAAGAATCCGTCTATGCGAACGGCGTTTTTAATTTTGAAGAGAATAAGCCTCAGAAAATATTCACCGCCTGGGCCCGGATCAGGCAGTCTCCCGATGTTAAAGGCCGGGTTTCAGATTCTTTACAGTCCAATCAGCAGGTTCTGGTTCTTCACAAAGAAGATGTCCTGTTAAAATTAGGCGAAAGGGCTGCAAACTGGTATAAAATATCTTATCAGAAAGATAATCAGACAAAAGAAGGCTATATCTGGGGCGGAAACCTTGCAGCAGGATACAGAAATAAAAACGGACTTGATTTTCTTTTCGGGCTCTCCAAAACTATTGATAAAAAAGATAAGCAGTTCAATCAGGTTTACCCACAGAATATTGCCGGCGTCAAAGTGCTGGAAGGGAATCGGCTGATTGATGAAGTGTCTTTTGATACCGGATCCGGGGAAAGCCTGAGTTATGCCGCCTTTACCGTTGAAAGCGACCATAAGCTTAAAAACGTGGAATTTACCTTAAAAGCAACCGTTTCTGGAGAAGCGTGCGGGATTGCAGGATACGATCAGTATATTTTGTTCAGGAAAGATCAAAAGCTGACTGCACTTCCTCAGTTGATGAATGTAGGTGATGCCGATGTCTATTATCACAGCGAAAAACTTATTTTTCCCAATGACAAAGGCGGAACTCCCAATGCTTTTATCCTGAAAATGGAAGAAATGGAAAGGGATGACAGAGACCGGAAAAAGAAAAAAAATTCCTCAAAAACCTATCTCTGGGACGGAAATTCATATCGTTTAAAATAAAAGAAAATTCTTGATATTTATAAAACCACTGTATATTTACGGTGGTTTTTGATTATCAATTAAAATCCGGATAGAAAATAATAACAGTGTAAAAGTTCTGAGATTTAAGCGCTGTTAATTAAGACAAAACGAATTTTTCACTCAGTTTAAACCTGAAATGTAAGGCTATTGATCTGATTAATAGTATATTTAAAATATGATGTTCAATATTTAATTAACCTGAATACATAATCCCGGCCAACTGTATGAAACAAGATAAAGCAAATGAAGATTCTCTTTCACAATCTGAAATAAAATCTGAACATACCGGTATGCCTGAACATCTTAAGTCGGGTATAGAAAATCTTTCCGGCTATTTCCTGGATGATGTAAAGGTACATGACAATGCTCAGATTCCTGAACAGTTAAAAGACCATAAATATGCACAGGATAAAAGTAAGAAAGCTGCAGATGGGAATGAAAGTTTATCCCATGAATCCCGGCATGCCATTCAGCAGGAAAATGAAAAAATACTCCCTTTCCCTATATTGGCTACAGAAAGATTGATATTAAGACAGTTTCAGGAAACAGATATTGAACCGGTATATTACGGACTTTCTCATCCTGATGTAATAAAGCATTATGGCGTACATTATAACAGTTTATCGGCTACCCGGGAACAGATTGCCTGGTTTAAAAAGATAGAAAAAGAAGAAACCGGGATATGGTGGGCTGTTTGTAACAGCCATGATCATACTTTTCTCGGAGCAGTGGGATTTAATAACCGGAATAAAGAACACCGGAAGATTGAAATGGGGTATTGGCTGCTGCCGGAGTTTTGGGGCTCAGGGATCATGAAGGAAGCGGCGCAAATGGCCTGTAATTATGCCTTTGAAACCATGCGTGTTCATAGGATTGAAGCTTTTGTGGAAGTAGAAAATAAAAACAGCAGAAAGGTATTGAACCAACTCGGTTTTCAGCTTGAAGGAATAATGAGGGACTGCGAAATAAAGGATGAACAGTTTATCAGTCTTGAAATCTATGCAAAGCTGAATACTGAATAAAATGGATAATGCAACTTCTTAAGCAGATGCTCTATTCAGATGGGTTTGAGCGGTATTAAGATTGCAGATTTGCTTCATGATACCTGTAAAAATTAATGCCTATAAAAACTGACAAGAAATTTTGAGTTTTATACAGTGAACCCAGCAGGATTAATACTTACAATACCTGCGCAGTAAATAATGTAATCAATAGAACTAACCTAATTATATCAAATACGAGAGTCTTAAACTTACGTGTTTGTGATCAAAAGACTTGTTCATTACTTTAGTTTTGTAAATCAGATGTAACACTTTTGATTTGCAAGTTGTCTTATAAGTGTTAGAAAAATGTATATCATTTATTCACTGAACTAATAGAATTAAAAAATGTTTAAAAATCTTATTATTATCGTTACTTTATTTAGTAGTTTTTGTAATGTATTCGGAGCCGGTAATGCCACGGGCGAAACCCTTACGCTACATTTGAAGCCATTATATGACAGCTCTGGAAAAGCAAACAGCATTCACGTTTCTTACGAAGTTGTTTTTGAGGACAATCTGCGTTCTGATCATACGCTAAACCTGCATTTTGATCTGATGCAGAATCATGGAAGAAAAGCCGATCAGATTTATGATCTTATGGTTAAAGATCAAGATGGAGTGGTAAAAATTAATCTTCCTAAAAAAGACGCTGAGAATAATGTGATAGTATACGAAGCTGCCAGAAAGGTAAACGGGAAAGTAACCGTAGAATATACCGTCACAGCAGCAAGTCCCAATCGTAAAGGAGGAGCAAACATTGATATGCAGGCAAGCGGAGGTGGGCTTACGGGTTCACTTATCAGTATTCTGCTCCTGCAGCCTTTTGAAAAAGATGTTTTTGTTAAATTAGACTGGGAGCTTGCTGAAGGAAATACAGCAGTTTCGAGTTTTGGAGTGGGAAATAAAACTTCCCTCGTTAAACTTTCTTACGGCAGTTTGCAGTATACACAGTTTATTATCGGTCGTCTGACCATGTATCCTTCTCCCTTGCCTGAGAAAGGATTCAGCGTGGCGGGGTTAGGCTTACCGGAAGAAAGTATTGGAAATTCATTGCCGCAGTTTGAGAATGTTTATGAGTATTTAAGAACTCAATTTCAGGGGTCACCTGATTTAGCATTCAGATTTTTCTTCCGGTCTTATCCGGAACTGCCGTCCTCGTCTGGTTCGGCAGTACAGGGAGATGGGTATGGCTCCTTTCTTGTCTGTATCCCGCAAGCTGAGAAGCTCCGTGATAACGAAGATATGTTTGCACTTGTAAACCATGAAATGCTGCATGTATTTATAACAGGTTTAAGCAAGGAATGGTACAGGGAGGGAATTGCCGAATATTTGTCTACCATATTGCCCTATAAAGGAAAGTATTATTCTGATGCATTTTATTTAAAATCGATCAATGAAAAAGCAGCAAATTACTATACTAATAGTTTAAGATTGCTGCCGGATTCTGCTGGTGGCAAACTGAAATTTTCTTCTGCCAATTCCTGGATTGTACCTTATAGCCGTGGTTTCCTCTATTTTGCTAATCTCGATGCTAAACTGAAAATTCTGAAAAAAGGAAGTCAGACAAGTGTTCTTTCGCTAGCCATGGAGATGGAAAAACTAAAAAGAACTCAGGCAAATGATGAAAATACCTGGGTAGGATTAATCAGAAAAGAGGCCGGAGAATGGGCGGTGAAAGATTGGCAGGATATGAAAAGCGGAAAATTGATTATTCCGATCCCCGGCGCATTTGGAGATGACATTATTCCGGAAAAGCTGAAGACTGGTATTTTTGACCTTGGCTTTAATAAATCCGGTAAGATTGTAAAAGGGGACATCATAAAAGATTTGATAAAGGATTCCAATGCTGCGAAAGCTGGAATTAAAGAAGGGGATGAGGTTGTTGAGTCTGTTGATTTATATCCCTTGTTCGGAAGTTTCGACAAGACGTTAACGGTAAAGATTAAGAGAAATAAGGAAATTCTAAGCTTCTCTTTTATACCAAGACGTGGATCTGTAGAAGGTTATCATTGGGTTTCTGCAAAAAGCAAACTTTAATTCAGTTCAAACTTTAATTATGAAAAGGATGTAGAAATGAAAAAAAATATAGATTACATTATTAAAGATGAGAAACTCAGATTGATTTATGAGCATGGCAAAGGTGCCTGGACATACCATTTACGCATCCCCAACTCAGAACATATAGAGGGAAAATGGGGTGGTATAAAAGTATCAGGAACTATTGATCATTATAAGATAGAATCAAAAAACCTTGCTCCGATAAAAGGCGAGGACAAAATGCTTTCGATTAACAGAGAAATAAGAACAGCGATTAACAAAAATGCCGGAGATACTGTGACGGTATCACTTTATCTCATTTCCAGCAAAGAACAAATAACTGAAAAGCAGATTGTAGAAACTTTTAAAGAGTCCAAAGTCCTGGATGCCTTTGAAAAACTTAGCAAAACGGAGAAAAAGGATATTTTAGACCGTATTATATCTGAAAAAACCGAAACGAAACAAATACAATTGATAATAAGATCTATAGATCAGTTAAGTAATTAAATTACAAAGTATCATATCCTCCGGATGTCTGCTGTAGTCACTATAAAAATCATCTTTGAGCGTGAAAAGATTCTAATCTTTGACCGTCCCGATTACAATCGGGATGCTCTATCCGGCTGAGCTTTGAATTGATATGAGTTTCGGTAAGCATTAAGATGTCAGATCTTTTATCGTACACATGAAAATAGGAATACCCACAAATAAAAAAGCTCACAAGAAATTGTGAGCTTAATATGTGAGCGCGAAAGGATTCGAACCTTTGACCGTCCCGATTACAATCGGGATGCTCTATCCGGCTGTACTTTGAATTGATATGAGTTTCGGTAAGCATCAAGATATCTGATCTTTTATCGTACACATGAAAATAGGAATACCCATAAACAAAAAAACTCACAATAAAAATTGTGAGTTTTGTACAAGTGAGCGCGAAAGGATTCGAACCTTTGACCGTCTGCTTAGAAGGCAGATGCTCTATCCAGCTGAGCTACGCACCCATTAAATAATTTTGAGAAAACTATTAAAACAGTCGGGGCGGCAGGATTCGAACCTGCGACCTCCTGGTCCCAAACCAGGCGCGATGACCGGACTACGCTACGCCCCGATTAGGCCATCTTTCAACAAGAATTACCTTGTTTTTTGTGGGTGCAAATATAGGATAGTTTTCTGAATAATGAAAATAAATTTTCAATAAATTTTAATGATTCTATTTTAAACAGGCTTTGGATGAATTTACAATATTAAAAACCAACAGATTAACATAATCTTAAAATGAAAATAAATTTTTGTGTAATGTAAAAATCCGGATGGTTATTTTAATGCAATTGTAGTGTGTTAATAAAATTTAATTTAAGCCTTCGGCCGTCTGACTATAATCAGGATGCTCTATCCGGCTGAGCTTTCGATTAAGGATTGTCAGAAGCGAAAGGTTTAATCTAAATATATATAAGTTTAGGTCCCTGTGGGAAAGTATATAGTTTAAGGAGCTGTTCGGTGCGGAAAAACGGAATTAAATGGAGCTGTACAAATCCCCCCGAATGATCTGAATATCTTAAATATTAATATCGCAGCGAAAGGTTCCTGTAAGCATAATAATCTTTTTAGAATCAATAAAATAGGAGCAGGGAAAATTTATGTAAATAAAAACAGGTACCACAAAATTATATTGTAATTTTGCTTTTCATGAAAGAATTAAAGTTAATTATTGCTGATGACCATCTTATAGTACGCAAAGGGGTTTCATCATTGCTTAAGATGTCTTATGACAAAATAGAAATAAAAGAAGTTGGGGGTTTTAATGAAATTATTCCTCTATTAAAAAATTTCAAGGCTCAGATTTTATTATTAGATATAAATATTCCGGGTGGGAACTGTACCGGAATGATCAAAGAAATAAGACAGGTAAACGAGGAAATTTATATATTGATGTTCTCTGGATATGATGAATCCAGCTATGCATTGAGATATATAAAAGCCGGTGCTAATGGTTTTTTAAGTAAAGATGCTTCTGAAGAAGAGATCATTGCAGCAATATCTGTTCTTTTGAAAACAGGGAAGTACATAAGCCCTTTTGTACAGGAAAAAATTCTTAGCAGTATGCTTTTTGATATCCCGATGAATCCTTTGAAGAAACTTTCTAAACGGGAATTGGAGGTAGCTGAACTTTTGACTAATGGAGAAAGGGTTTTAGAAATTTCAAATGAGCTGCATGTTCAGCCCTCTACGATAAGTACCTATAAAAACCGTATTTTTGAAAAGCTTAAAGTCTCAAATTTAGTAGACCTTGTTGAACTGTTTAAGGTTTACAGGGATTAGGTTTTTGAAATATTATAGAGATTTCTGTTCCTAAATCTATCTTACTTTGGATTTCTATTTTTGCCTCCAATAATAGTAAAAGTTCTTTAATCATCTGGAATCCCATTCCTGTTCTATATATTTTTGACTTTTTCTGTTTTCCGGAAAAAAAATCCGAATAAAATTTTACCATATCATCAGTTATCCCTTTTCCCGTATCGCTGATCATAAATATGATAAGATCAGAATCCGGAATAGTATTAAACGTAATTTCTCCCTTCTCTGTATTTTTCAGTGCATTATCGATAAGGTTGTGGAAAATGACGGATAATAGTAACCTGTTGGTATATAAGAAAAGATCTTCATCAATCTTATTTATCAATCTTATTTTTTTTGATTCAGCAATATTGCGGAACATCTTGATTTTTTCTTCTGCCACAACGTAAACCGGAAATAACTCTGGCAATATTTCAGTACTGGAAATTTTTGTGTAATTAATAAGATTTTCTACAAAATTATAAAGCTGAAGCGAAGTTGTATAAATTCCGTGAATATCATCTTTCAGAACATCTTCAATATCCGTATTTTGCATTTTATAGTGGGTATGCCTGCCCAGAATAGAGAGAAACTGAAGTGGGCTTTTAATGTCGTGGGCTATAATTTCAATTAATCTTTTGTGGTTTTTAATTTCCTGATTTAATTTTGTTTTGTTTGTTTTTAATTTTCCAATTGTTTCATCAAGCCTCAGGGTTCTTTGTCGTATTTTTTTTTCCAGTATTATATTTTGATTTTTTAAATACTTTAACCTAATGGTAGAGAGATAATAAGAAAATAAAAGCAGTATGCTTGTAATAATAATCTTAAAAAAGGTAGTCTGCCAGATTTTTTTCGGAACGATCAGAATTTTAGTTGCATAAATATACTTTGAATCAAAGCCTGAAAGATTTCGTGCCGTAACCTGATAAATTCCGGGCGGCAGCGAAGTGAGTGTAATATTGTTGTCTTGCAAAGTGCTCCAGCTTTGCGAAACCGGACCTTTAACTGTGACTTCTATTTTCAGGTTATTATCATTACCATAATACGGGCTTCTCAAAAACAGGCGCACTCTCTCAAAATTAGTTTTCAACTTTAAGGTATCAGAATTTTGCGGATAGGTCACCCCGTCTATTTCAGCTTCTTCAAAGTAAATGCTGTTATCAGGAAGCAATGGTTTTATATTATCCGGGTTAAATACAACAATCCCATGCATGGATGGAAAAGAGATATAATGATTTTTTAAATGTACACCGCAGGGCTGGCATCCTCCATTAAATTCATTGGTATTGAAACCTTCGGATTTGTCATAATAATGGTAGTAAATGTCATTAACTTTACCAAGAGAATAGTTCAGAAGGTTTTGCCTGGAAACCTGGAAAAGCCCTTTATTGGTTGAAATCCAGAAAAAACCCTTTTCATCCTTAATAATACAGTGTGAGGAGGCCAGGTATTTATTTTTATCCAGAGGGAATTTAGTTATTGTATGACTTTCCATATTATATAGAAACAAACCCTTGTCATAGGTTGTGACCCAAATTTGATGTCCTTCCGGGAAAAGACTCCGGACCTGTATATGCTGTAACCCGATTATCTTTTTTTCCTGTTTTTTTTTAACATCAATGGTATATACCCCTGTACCTGAACCCACCCAGAACACATGGGGCGAATTCTGAACCATATAAGTAGGTATGAAATTCAGACGCATAAAAATACCGAAGGATTTACTGGCACTATTGTAGAGGTAGAGATTTCCTTTTTCTGTTATTGTTTTACCGTTGGAAGTCCCGATAAAAATATCTCCCTGCCAGCTTTCATATATCTGCGTAACCTTGTCCTGAAAGGTCCATTTACTGAAAGTTTTATAGTTTGTTTTCTTGAAATAGCAGAACAATACATTATAAGATTTTGTCCATAGGTTGCCTTTTCTGTCGATCATTAAGCTATACTCATCATTATCCGGGTCGAACCTGATTTTTTTATATTCCTTTTCATTGGAAAAAAGAGAACCCGAAGATGTTAGGACTGAACTGTTAGAAAAGGGAATCTGCGCATAATATACGCCGTCTTTATCATCTCCTAAAAGTGTCCTGAAATTCTTTTTTTTAACAATAAGCAGGCCTTTAGTACTGCTCCCGACATAGAGGATCTGAGTTTTTTTATCAAAAAGAGCAGTTATGATATTAGATTTACTGAGATCATAACCATTCAGGACGGGCTGAAATCTTGGTTTGCCGTTTTTCAGAATCAGCATTTCCAGATTCCTTCCATTTCTTAAGAAAACCTGTTGGGAAACTTCGTTAATAATTAAGTTTTCTTTTTTAACGCGGGCTCCCGGTAAATCAATTTTTATCATGCCTCTCTCAGAAAAGCAAAAGAAATTCCCTTGTACATCAATTCCATACAGCCTTTTATTAAAAAGAAAGAAAAGAAATTCCGAGGTTTCAGATTTCACCTGCCATAATATTTTATTGTCAGGATTCCGATAGTCAATGATATGTCTGCTTATTAAATAAAATCCTTTACCGGTTTGTATTCTTTTCGGAGGTTCTTTCCTGTACTTGTAGAGATCATCATCAATACGGTATTCTGCCGGAACCTTTTCCTTTAATATTTTAACAGCACTTCTTTGGTTTATGAGAATATATTCGAAATCATCATTTACGATATAAATACTGTCTTTTGCAACCGTTCCTTTAAAACTGAACATCCGGTTGGAACTTAGTCCATGTATATTTTCATTATTAAAAACCAGAAAGTTCCTTCCATCATAGCGTACGATTCCATTTTCGGTAGCTATCCACGTGAAGCCATACTTATCCTGAAAAATAGATTTTACACTACTTTGTGGAAGTGCATTACTGTCAGCAGAGTACCATACCATATGATGTTTTGGGTTGCTTTCCTGAGAAAATAGAGAATTGAATGAAAGCAAAAGCAAATATGAAAATCTTATTACCAGAGTGAACCGCATAGTATAGAATCAGTTTTGGCTTTATGACCTGGTATGGCAATTTACGTATATAATCGATCTCCTGTGGTGCTCTGCTCATTAACAAATATTATTTAATAGAAAATCACTTTATCAATCAGTCAGTTACAAAAATTTGTGGAGTTAATTAGACAAAAAGTGTGTATTTAAACTACAATCCGGGAATATATATCACAATACATTTGCGGTATATAAAATTTTAATTAATTCTTAAAATCTTTCAACACATAGAAGTCTGTTATGTAAAGCAGCATGATAGGCAGTAGGTCTCCATTACTGCTGCTTACATTTTTCAACACCATTTCCCTACTATTAAAGATGATAAAGTAATTGAATATTAATTCTTAACGAGAACACATGTTATTCATTGAAAACGTATGACATAGTAATGTTTTTTATACTGATTTCTATTCTTTATCCTCTTTTGGTTTATTCGGTAAAACGATATCGTGGATAGAATTTAGATCTTGAACAACAACAATAAATAAAAATAAAAATTATGAATTTTAAAAATATTCATATAGGAAAGATAATTGAGATAAGGGTTTCAGAAAGCCAGATCGATATATCCCGCATCTGTAATTTCTTTCATCTTGAAGAGCAGCAAATACGGCAGATGTACGAGGCGGAAGATATAGCAGCTTCTGATCTCCTGAAATGGAGCAAGCTTTTGAAATATGATTTTTTCAGACTTTACTGTCAGCATCTTATATTGTATTCACCTTCCTGTAGTATTAATCATTTTACAGAGGATAACATCATTAAAAGCAATCTGCCGAAATTCAGGAAACATATTTATACCACAGAAGTTATAGAGTTTATTTTGGAAATGATAGATAAAGGACAGAAAACTAGGTTGGAAGTAATAGAAGAATACAGAATCCCTAAAACTACTTTGTACAAATGGATCAGCAAAAAAGCCAGTTCGAATGCGGGCTCATTACCTTTAACGAGCTCCAGCTAGAGAAATATTTTCTTGGGAAAATGCCTGACCAGGTGCAGAAATATATGGGGAAAGAGGCTGATGTCAACAATGGAAATGAATGGATATATATTATAAAACGTTTTGCTACGGCATATACTGCAGGAAGCTGTATCTATACTTTCATGACGGAAAAGTTGAAGATTTTTACCTGTAAAAATTAACGATAACTAAATAAAGAAATTACATCCATTATGAATTTCAATTACATGGGATTTACTGATATTTTGAATATACTGGGATTTTATCCCGAAAGGCAGTTTGACAGCCGGCGCTGGAAAAGTGTTCCTAAAGACAGACGCTATTATATAAAAAGTGTTTTAAGAAATCAAAGTTACATAGGCAAAAGCAGAGCCGAAATAGAGGAGTTGTTTGGTATAAATGAATCATCTAATGGCTTTATCAGCCGTTGCAGCTACTATATACATACAAAAGGCAAAAAAAAATATTATCTGGCGTTTTATTATAATGATGATCAGCTTGAGGATATCCGTTACGAATATAAGATGCTGGTGTAAAGTCCTGTCATCCCATATTCCGGGATGCCTGTATAATAGATAATAAGTCTGTTTTATTATCCTTAAAATACGATAGCCTGATGATAACTGTGATAAATTTTAATACGTATAATTGCAATGAAAAACAATCCTGATTACAAAAAGATTTATAGTGATATGATTGCATTAAAATACCCGGGGAAAATCGGTATTTGTGAAAGTATCTTAAAAAAAGAAGAGCTTGATACATTGGATATTATTAAACTCAACAATCTTTTAACTGAAACTTCAACAGATGGCAGGAATTCTGAAAACCAGAAATTAAAATCCTATGATAAAGCCACTGTTTTTAAAATATTGGATTATCAGAAAAAACATCATCTTAACAATGCACTGCTCGCAAAGCATTTTAATATGAGCAGAAATACAGTTGCAAACTGGAAAAAACTGTATTTCTCAAAGAAATAAAATCAGGTAATATCGTTGCCAGGGTTAGCATAAGGTAGTATCATAAATGATGATCATGAAAAAAAGGCACATGAAAAAAACACTTAAGGCCATATTCCTGTTGGGTTTCTTTTTTTTAAATGCACAGAAGAGCACAAAAAATATCTTAAAATCAAATGATATTAAAGAAATAACAAGTTTTTTGCAAACCTGTCATGCAGATGACCCGAGAAGGCATATCTTAAAAAAAAGGGTAGTGGATCTTAAAAATCAAGCCTGGACAAAACCAGGGAGCGGCCCTGCTATGGAGATGAGGCCGTTGGTTACGGCAACAGCAACGCCTTCGGTTAATTATCAGACACTCGAAAAGGAAGAATTTGAAAAGCTTATTTCTGAAACATCTTCTGAACATAATGAAAAAACAGTTAAACTTTTAAATAATCTTTTTACTGAGGATGCAGAAAATGATACAGCGGTATTACTTGTCCGTAATAATACCAAATGCAATCTTATTATAAGGTTAAAAAATAACAGTCAGTATAAGATGCCGGTAGAAGAACACTCAGAAAATTTTATTACCCTGAAGAAAGGAAAATATATAGTGGAAACTAAATATGTGAAAAACTTTATTTAAGTGAAAAAGAACTGTTTAAAAATACTCTTTTAGAACTGAAATACTGAAGAATCATAAATTAGATCATTGGAGAAGCAATTTTATATGATTTTGCATATGATGGTTTTTGAAATTTATTCAGGATATAAGCCGGTAAAGAATTAAAAAATGGAAAATAAGATAAATAATTAATTAGGTTCCGGGGCAGAGAAATATTCATTAGTCATTCATCCTTAAACATTATTCCTGTCCCGGTTTTATTGCTGATTTTTAAAATTTCACAAAAGTCTGTTTTAAATTTTACTATGATACGACCATGGAAACCCAATCTAAGATTTCTGACCGTAATTCTTGCCTGCCGCTTTATCTTCAGATGGCAAATGCTGTAGAATCCGTAAGCCTCCGGAAAGAAGAGGTATTACCCGGTACGAGGCGGCCTGCTTTACCATGACATGTAAGCAGAAATACAATTATTGAGTTATACAGCGGTCTTGAACAGCAGGGCCTGCTTCCACCGTTCCGAAAGGCGGAACTTTTGTATCGAACAATTATCTGAAAAAATATTAAAATACAAAGATGAAAATCAGGATTTCAGCTACTGTCATAAAATAAAAATAGATGAATAAATACATTTACTTAGTAGGGCGAAATAAAAAAGAGGTACTGGAGAAACTTGGAGACCAATATAACCATTACCCGTCGGAAATATGGACTTACCATCTCACAAGAAACTGGCTGGGTAGAAAAAAATTCCTGGTACTGCATTTTAAAAATAATATTGTACATACCATTAAACTAATTAATAAATGGTAATATAAATGAGTATGAGATTCAGTAGAGGTACCCCATTATCAAACGGTCTTCGGTTATTGGCGTAAATGGACAAATCCGGAATTATATAAAGATTGCCGGTTGGGTATTTACACAAAAATAAATCAAAGATTGATTTATCCAACGGAAATGCAGACGGCAGCCACACCCCTGCATTAAAGGGGGTGAAGCAGTGGGCAGTTGATGATCAGGGATCAGGGCAGGAAAAAACGCTGGGCAACCAATGCCTTATATCTGACAGATCACAGCGGATTGCCGTTATCAGTTTCTAATCTGTGTGCGGGAATCATAATGACTTGTTTAACATTAAAAAATACTTTGCAGAACTGACAGACTCCTTATATCAGTAAGGTATTTCAGTGGATGGACTCTTTTTAAGCTTTGATGCCGGGTTTGATGCTGAAAGTTTATGTTCAAAAGCTTTAGAATTGGGAATAACAGCTGCTATTGCTCACAATAAAAGAAACTCATATACGGATAATGATCATTACTTTGATCATCAACTGTACAAAGGACGGTATGTCCATAGCCTGACGGTTTCAGGCCGATACTCAATAGATCTGATCCCACATTAACAAGCTGGACAGGATTCAGTTACTTAGCCTTTATCGTTATTGCTTTAAGAAAACTTGGAAAAAGAAAGTCAGGATGACTTATATATATATTGCATGTTTTTCACCTGTCATTTTTAAAAATTAGGTTTCATAAAATGATAGACACTAAATCAATTCAATACATAAAATTGTAGAGAAAAATTGACAGAAACTGAATAATCCGGCTACACGCTTAGAAGAAATATCTAAATACATTTGTCACGTAGTAGATTTTAAAAACTTTCTTTAAAAATCTTTCTGCCGGACGAAAATTTATTATCATGGGAATCTGTTTAGTAAATTATATTTTTCTGCTTCTCACATACAGTAATGTCATGTGCGGTATTGAAAATTACACTCCTGTGAAATTTCTTCCGGCAGGAAAAATAATAATGATAACCAGGGGAGTAAGTTTAAAATTACAAATTTTCAATAGTTCACAACGTATCCTTTTTATTGATTCTGGATTCACAGTATTAATTTCTAACTCCGCTACCTGCATTACTAAGAACGGTACTGTTCAAAAACAACCAGCAGGTCAAAAAAATGATGATGCCTGTTTATCCCTTGTTCAGTATGTAATGGTTAGTCATAAGGATCGGGGAATATCAAAATTAGCTTTTACAGTACATTAAACAATAAACAAATTTTAAATGATGAAAAACAACAAACTACTAATTTTATGGCTTACCGGCTCAGTAACTATGGGATTTGGCCAGGTGGGGATAGGCACTTCTGCGCCTGACCCGTCTTCCATGCTCGATGTGGATGTTGCTTCCTTGCCTTCAGCCGCCAAAAGAGGGCTTCTTCCCCCGCGGCTTACCACACCGCAGAAAAATTCCATCATTTCTACTGCAGAAGGGCTTACGCTTTTCAATACAGATACGAAGTGTATTGAGTTTTTTAACGGAACCAAGTGGATCTGCCATATTGGCCTGAATAAAAACGGTTGGGTAGCGGGCAATGCAGCCAAAACGTGTAAAGAAATAAAAGACAATTTTCCGGCTTCCGCTGATGGGGTTTATTGGCTGGATATAGATGAAAGTGGTCCTATTGCCGCTTCACAGGCATATTGTGACATGACGACCGATGGGGGAGGCTGGACGCTTATCGGGGTAAACGGAAGCAGCACCACAGGTACGCCGGCACAATTATCTTCTGTTACCGATTTAAATGCCTCGGGTTATCTTCCTAAAACAACGGTTATACAGATGGCCACAAACGGATCACAGGTGCAGCTGAGATCAGGAGTTTCTTACGCCTCTTATGCCAACAGAATTACCTCACAGCCGAATGGTGCAGCTATTTTGGCATTGAGAGATGCAGCAACAGCAGCGGGAGGCAGCGCAACATGGCACAGGGCCGGAGCGGTGACCGATTTCAGCGGCAATACGGCCATACCGCCTGTAGGCTCATGGGGCTGGGCGGTAGGATGTACTGTTACGCCTACAGGCTGGCCGCAAATGTACCAGAGCTGTAATAACGGCACCAATGTACATTGGCTTTTTGATTTAAAAATCCCCAACAGAACTTCTGCCGGAGATGCATGGGCCTCTACGTGGATAAGATAATTTTAAGCCTTGTGCTCATTGCTAATTTATAAACAAACGATATGAAAAATATACTACCGGCGCTTTTCCTTACCGCCGCTTCCGGTTGTTTTGCACAGGTGACAATCACTGCGTCTGCTGCTGACAGCCTTATTCCCCAATATAATCCCATAACAAAAATCAAATGATCGATACAATAAAAAAATTAATATCAGCGGCTATGCTCGTTATATCAGGCGTAGGTTTGCAGGCTCAGGTAAGCGTCGGGACAACCCAGCCGCATGCCTCTGCCGCCCTGGATGTTACCTCTGTGGAAAAAGGGCTTCTGCCGCCCCGGATGACCGAAGCGCAGCGTAATGCCATACCGGCTCCTGCTGCAGGATTATTGGTTTATAACCTGACGGAGCACTGCCTCAATTTTTACAACGGCACCGTCTGGAAAAGCTATTGTACCGCAGGCGGGAGTGGAGCAGTTACCACCCTGGACTGTGCCGGCGGCGCCCAGACCGGAACTTTTCAGGCGAATGTACTTTCGGCAGGAACCAAGGTCATCAGCTATACCGGGGGCTCAGGGTCCCATGGCCCCATCAGTGTTGCTTCTACAGGCGTAACGGGGCTTACCGCTTCAGCAGCATCAGGCACCTTCTCTGCCTCAGGAACCATTACACTGGTGATCTCCGGGATTGCTTCGTCTACAGGTACCGCTACTTTTAACCTTACTATAGGCGGACAGACCTGTGCTTTTACCATCAATGTACCAAGCTATTTGTATGGAGGTAGCGAAGCTGAGTTTGGTAAAAACATAATTCAAACAACAGATGGGGGTTATATAATGGCAATACATTCAGCTTCTTCGGTTTCCGGAGATGTAACAGGAACCAATCATGGAGGTTTTGACTGGTGGATCATAAAACTAGACGTTACAGGAGCTATCATGTGGCAAAAATTATATGGTGGATCAGCAAATGAACTTACCCCTAACATTCTTCAACTATCGGACGGAAATTATATCGTTGCCGGTATTACTAACTCTTCGGTTTCTGGAGATGTGACGGGAACCAATAAAGGCTTTGCTGATTTATGGATACTTAAAATCGATGATCAGGGAAACAAGCTGTGGGATAAAAATTATGGAAGCACCTCAATCGAAGCTTCATCTTCTTTTAAAGCTACAGTAGATGGAGGGTTTATACTTTTGGGATCTTCTCAATCACCTGTAAATACAGGAGATGTAACCGGAGGGCCGGCAGGGCTTACTGGCGAAAATATTTGGATACTGAAGCTGGACGGAAATGGTAATAAAGTATGGAGCAAACTTTATGGTGGTAGTGGAGGTGCTACTAATAGAGGATATGATATACAGCAGACTAATGAAGGCGGATATATCTTAGTAGCAATAGCTTCTACTCCTGGAGGGAATTTGCCAGCACCTTCAAAAGGAGGGTGGGATTATGTAATACTCAAACTCGACAGTACAGGAGCTCTTACCTGGCAGCAGCGTTATGGAGGTAGTGCTGATGATATTCCAGGTTCTATTGACCTTACATCAGATGGCGGATATATAGTCGCTGGATATACAAGTTCTGCTGTTTCAGGAGACGTAACTTTAGCTTCTAAAGGAGCACAGGATGGATGGATACTAAAACTGACCAGCACCGGGGCTATTGCATGGCAGAAGCGTTATGGAGGGACAGGAAATGATCCCTTAATGATGATCCGCTCAACCTCTGATGGAGGGTCCATTGTTGGCGGATATACCAATTCTCCTGCTTCAGTAGATGTTGCAGCCAACAACGGTGGCTATGACTACTGGATTATTAAGCTGGATTCTTCAGGAAATATGATCTGGAATAAAGTATATGGAGGGACCGCAAACGAGGTTCTATATTCTATTATGCAGAAAACCAATGGCGGATATATGGTTACAGGAGAATCTGCTTCTTCTCAGACAGGAAATATAACACAGATCAATCATAGTACTCTTCGTGATGCGGTGGTTCTTCAACTGGATGCCAGCGGGAACATTGTTCCTTTAACAGGGCATTAGAATTTAACAGTAAAGCGGCATCAGAGCCGCTTTATATCCAAATGTCATACCGGAGAGGCATGGGCCTCTGCCTGAATCAAATTAATACAATCTCTTATAAACAAACTGCATGAAAAATATACTATTGGCACTCCTCGTTACCGCCGCTTCCGGTTGTTTTGCACAGGTGAAAATCACGGCGTCTGCTGCTGCCAACCCTGTTCCCCAGGCCTCGGCCATGCTGGAGGTAGAATCTGCCACCAGGGGGCTCCTGTTCCCCAGGATTACCACTGCCGAAAGAAATGCCATTGCCTCACCGGCCAATGGATTATCCATCTTCAATACAACAACCAGCTGTATGGAATACTATGACGGATCCATCTGGAGAGGGCTCTGTTACGCAGACGGGAGCGGAGCAGTTACCACGCTGGACTGTGCCGGCGGCGCCCAGACCGGAACTTTTCAGGCGAATGTACTTTCTGCAGGAACCAAGGCCATCAGCTATACCGGGGGCTCGGGATCCTATGGTCCCATCAGTGTTGCTTCTACGGGTGTAACGGGGCTTACGGCTTCGGCTTCGGCAGGCAATTTCTCTGCTTCAGGCACCATAACCCTGGCGATCTCCGGGACCCCTAACTCTTCCGGTACGGCCAGTTTTAATCTTACGGTAGGCGGGCAGGCCTGTACCTTTACCGTCAATGTGGCAAGCTATCTATATGGGGGGAGTAATACTGAATTAGCTAAAAATATTATCCAGACAACAGATGGAGGCTACATTATGGTATCCAGCACAAATTCTTCAGTTTCCGGAGATGTGACAGGAGCCAATCATGGAAATAATGACTGGTGGGTAGTAAAATTGGATGCTACGGGAGCCATTACCTGGCAAAAATTATATGGAGGTGCAGGAAATGAAAGGGATCCCAAGATAATACAAGTACCGGACGGAAATTATGTTATAAGCGGCACGACGATCGACTCTTCTGCTTCGGGAGATGTGACAGGAATCAGTAAAGGTTCCACAGATCTTTGGTTACTCAAAATCGATACCATAGGAAATAAGCTATGGGATAAAATTTATGGAAGTACAAGTGCTGAGGCTGTACAAGATATTCAAAAAACTACTGATGGTGGTTTTGTGATATTAGCATCATCTTTTTCTCCCATCAATACCGGAGATGTAATGGGAGCTACTGCAGGGCTTCTCTCTGAAAATATATGGATACTGAAACTGGATGCCAACGGAAATAAGGTATGGAGCAGAGTCTATGGCGGCCTTGATAATAGTACTGATAGAGGCTATGAAATCAAGCAGACTCCAGACGGAGGTTATGTCTTGACAGCAACCACCGGTGTCGGGGGGCTTTTGAGCACACCTTCTCAAGGACTATTTGATCTAACCATAATCAAGCTGGATAGTACCGGAGCATTTACCTGGCATAAACGCTATGGCGGGAGCGGAACTGACTTTGGAACTAGTATCGCTCTTACATCAGATGGAGGCTATATTGTTGGTGGAGTAACAGACTCTCCTGTTTCAGGTAACGTAACGATAGCTCCTAAAGGATTGCGAGATATGTGGATACTGAAGTTAACCAATACCGGTGCCATCTCTTGGCAGAAACGATTTGGAGGTGTAGGATCTGATCAAGCAGAATCAATAAAACAGACCACAGATGGGGGCTTTATTGTAGGTGGAGCTACAAATTCTTCTGTTTCGGGAGATGTACCTGCAGGTTTTGGAGATTTTGATTATTGGATCTTAAAGCTTGATGCTACAGGAAATATAGTATGGAATAAAGTATATGGAGGTGCGGCCCAGGAGTATCTATATTCCATAATGCAGACATCAAATAACGTTTATATAGCTTTAGGAACTTCTTTTTCTTCACAGACAGGATCTGTAACACAGACCAACCATAGCGCTGCCCGTGATATTTGGGTTTTACAACTGAATGCCAGCGGGAACATTGTTCCTTTAACAGGACATTAGAATTTAACAGTAAAGCGGCATCAGAGCCGCTTTTATACACACAAATGTCATACAGGAGAGGCATGGGCCTCTGCCTGAATCAAAATTAATACAATCTCTTATAAACAAACTGAATGAAAAATACACTACTGGCGCTTCTTATTACCGCCGCTTCCGGTTGTTTTGCACAGGTGAAAATCACGGCGTCTGCTGCTGCCAACCCCGTTCCCCAGGCCTCGGCCATGCTGGAGGTAGAATCTGCCACCAGGGGGCTCCTGTTCCCCAGGATTACCACTGCCGAAAGAAATGCCATTGCCTCACCGGCCAATGGATTATCCATCTTCAATACAACAACCAGCTGTATGGAATACTATGACGGATCCATCTGGAGAGGGCTCTGTTACGCAGACGGGAGCGGAGCAGTTACCACGCTGGACTGTGCCGGCGGCGCCCAGACCGGAACTTTTCAGGCGAATGTACTTTCTGCAGGAACCAAGGCCATCAGCTATACCGGGGGCTCGGGATCCTATGGTCCCATCAGTGTTGCTTCTACGGGTGTAACGGGGCTTACGGCTTCGGCTTCGGCAGGCAATTTCTCTGCTTCAGGCACCATAACCCTGGCGATCTCCGGGACCCCTAACTCTTCCGGTACGGCCAGTTTTAATCTTACGGTAGGCGGGCAGGCCTGTACCTTTACCGTCAATGTGGCAAGCTATCTATATGGGGGGAGTGCTAGTGAAATACCTCGGAATATTATCCGGACAACAGATGGAGGCTACATTATGGCTGGTACCACGAATTCTTCGGTTTCCGGAGATGTAACAGAAGCCGGTAAAGGTCTCGATGACTGGTGGATCGTGAAACTGGATGCCACGGGGAAAATTATCTGGCAACGGTTGTATGGCGGAGCTGGCACTGAAGGTAATCCAAATATAGTACAGGTTCCTGACGGTGGCTATATTGTAGGCGGGTACACCAATTCTTCGGTTTCCGGAGATGTGACAGGAACCGGTAAAGGTTCCAATGACTGGTGGATCCTGAAGCTGGATCCTGCCGGAAACAAATTGTGGGACAAGTTGTATGGTGGTACCGGGGGCGATGCGATTTATGCTATAACGCCTACTGCTGAAGGTGGCGTTGTTGTCGCCGGAAGTTCTTCATCACCCGTTAATACAGGAGATGTGACCGGAGGTAGCGCAACGTTTACAGACGATAATATGTGGCTGTTAAAGCTTGACGCCAACGGCAATAAGCTCTTTAGTACACTTTATAGCGGCAGTGGTGCAGGTACTGACAGAATATTTTCCATTAAGCAGACACCAGATGGCGGCTATGTACTGGCGGGGCTTATTGCTGCTCCGGGGGGCAACGTGACAGCAGGGCCGGCAAGAGGCAGTTTTGATTATGCGATTCTTAAACTGAACAGTACCGGAGGCATAACATGGCAGAAGCGCTATGGCGGGAGCGGAATTGATATAGCTAGTAGCATCAATTTTACAGCTGACGGAGGTTATATTATTGGAGGGTACAGTGCTTCACCTGTTTCAGGGGATGTCACCATTGCCCCTAAAGGGGGGAACGACATGTGGATCCTAAAACTAAACAGCGCCGGAGCTATCACATGGCAGAAACGCTTTGGCGGATCAGGAGATGATCAGGCACAAGATATAAGGCAAACATCAGACGGCGGCTATATCATCGGTGGACTTACCTCCTCACCAGTTTCAGGAGACGTAACAACGGCTACCAACGGAGGCTATGACGGATGGATTATTAAACTGGATGCTTCAGGAAATATAGTATGGAATAAAGTATATGGCGGCTTAGGAACCGAAATGATACTTTCCATCATACAGAAAGCCGATGGCGGTTATATGGCGGCAGCACTTTCTAATTCTTCACAGACAGGATCTGTAACACAGACCAACCATAGTACTAACCGTGATACCTGGGTTTTACAACTGGATGCCAGCGGGAACATTGTTCCTTTAACAGGACATTAGAATTTAACAGTAAAGCGGCATCAGAGCCGCTTTTCTACACACACAAATGTTATTATAAGAAAAGAATCCGTCTCACAACTGAGGCGGATTTTTTTTGGTTATTATTTTAGTTTTCGTATATTTATATCTGACAATCAGATATTTGTGTATGAATTTCAAACATTATAACCAAAATCAAACTGTGTTGTTTCCGTATAGTTTTGAGGAGTTGATTCCCGGGAATCACCCGGTTCGGATTGTCAATGATATTCTGGAGAGGATCAATATAGAACTGCTTTTAAAAGCCTACAGCAAAGAAGGCAATCCCAGCTATCATCCTGTAATGATGCTTAAAGTAATGGTTTTTGCCTACATGAACAATGTGTACTCATCGCGGAAAATAGAAAAATCCCTTCGGGAAAACATCAATTTTATGTGGCTCTCCAATATGAGCATCGTGGATCATAATACCATTAACCGTTTCCGGACCCATAAGTTGGAATCTGCCTTTAAGGATATCTTTTCGCAGGTTGTCCTGCTTTTGGCAGAAGAAGGCTTGGTAAGCCTGAAACAGGTTTTTGTGGACGGGACTAAAATCGAAGCCCAGGCTAACCGCTACACTTTTGTCTAGGCAAATTCCATTAAGACCAATAAAGAGAAGATGCTCCGCCAGTTGGAAGAACTCTGGAAGTACGCTCAAAGTGTTGCCCGGGAAGAGGATAAAGATCCTGACCCCCCTGAATTTAAAGAAATCAGCAAAGAAAAAATCCGGCAGACGGTAGAGAATATCAATGCCAAATTAAAGGGCAGCGAAAGTAAGACGGTCTCCGATAAAAAATCTCGGGCCAAGCTGAATTACATTAAAAATAATTTCGAGAAAAACCTTGATAAATACCAGACGCAGGAGGCAATTCTGGCGGAGAGAAATTCCTACAGCAAGACCGATCCGGATGCTACTTTTATGCGGATGAAGGACGACCATATGCAAAACGGACAGCTCAAACCTGCCTACAATTCGCAGATCTCTACGGAAAATCAATTCATTTTAAACTATACGATTCATCAGCATACCAATGACTTTCATACATTGGAGGGGCATCTGGAAAATTTTGAAAGATTATACGGAAAAGAAAAGATGGCTGAGCTGAAAGAGCTCACTGCCGATGCGGGGTACGGAAGCGAAGAGAACTACGAATTACTGGAGGGGAAAAACATTACTCCATATGTAAAATACAATACTTTCGATAAGGAGCAGGATGCCCATTATCAGGCAAAATACAAGACTTTCAGTAAAGAAAACCTGCATTACAATGCTGAAAAAGATTTTTATGTCTGTCCGATGGGGCAGAGAATGGAAAAGACCCACGAGAGCAGCAAGAAAACAAAGTCCGGCTATGCTCAGAAACTCTCACATTACCAGACCAAAAACTGTAACGGATGCCCGATACGGGGCATTTGTCACGGATTTAAAGAAAACCGAAGTGTAGAAAGGAACCATCATCTGGAACAGTACAAAGAAAAAATCCGAAAACTTTTAACCAGTCAGCAAGGCATTAAAAAACGTAAACAACGATCCGTTGAAGTAGAACCTGTGTTTGCCCATCTGAAACATTGCAACGGATTTAAGCGATTTACACTCAAAGGCCTTAAAAAAGTAGAACTGGAGTTCGGTTTACATGCCTTAGCACATAACCTAAGAAAGAAAGGTGCCTGAAAAGACCACTTTCTTTCTTTTTTAATAACAAATTAAAAATTTATCCATAAAAAAATCCGCCTCACTTTTTAGTTGTGAGACGGATTCTTTTTTATTATTGTTGGGCTGTCATTTTATATTTAAGAATTCGGATAGCTTTATCTTTATCTTTTTGTAGGCTAAACTCTTCCCTTGTCTTCAGCTTTCCTCTCTGTACATTATAAACCAGCGTATATTCGGATCTGGCGCTGCTGCCTTCTACTATAAGTGTTGTCCAGTCTGCAAGCTTATATTCCATTGCATTCTTGCTTTCTGATATTTCCCATTCCAGAATCTGGTCGAGCTCGCTTTTTTTACTGAATTTAAAAAAATCATTACTGAATAGTTTTGCGGCTTCTTCTTTTTTACCCTCTTTTAATAGTGTGTAAAACTTTTCGGTTACCTTTTCCGCTTCTTGCCTGTCTTCTGGCTTGTTCTCCCTAAAAGTGTTGAAATCGCAGCTTATCATGAAAAGCAGTAAAAGAAATAATAAAGAATAAATTTTCATAGTTGAGCAGTTTGATTATGGTAAATGGTTACAATTAATGTTTTGCAGATATAGTTACTATAACATCAAATTGAGCCATTACTTTCTATATTAGTTGAAAAAATTAAATAGCTAATTGGAGATTTATTGATTGGATTTACAATTTAGTAGTTGGTTTAATAAAAACAAAAAAACTCACAATAAAAAATTGTGAGTTTTTGTACAAGTGAGTGAGCGCGAAAGGATTCGAACCTTTGACCGTCTGCTTAGAAGGCAGATGCTCTATCCAGCTGAGCTACGCACCCTTAAAAGTGATTCTCGCTTAGTAATCTATAAGCGCGTTAAAAAAAAGTCGGGGCGGCAGGATTCGAACCTGCGACCTCCTGGTCCCAAACCAGGCGCGATGACCGGACTACGCTACGCCCCGAATATAGAGTAAGAAAAAGAATGCGGAGGGTAAGGGATTCGAACCCTTGCGACACTTTCGCGTCGACAGTTTAGCAAACTGCTCCATTAACCACTCTGGCAACCCTCCTTTTATCTTTAATTTTAATGATCGTTGTTCCGTTATTGCGAGTGCAAATATAGAATAGATTTCTTTATTTACCAAATAATTTACAAGAAAAATTTGCGTATTTTTGAGCTGATAAACGACTAAAAAAGTAAACAAATGCGTAAAACATTATATATCATCGGATTAACTACCGTGGTTTTTTCGTGTACTTCCAGGCAAAGTGCCCGGAACAGACAGTACATTCCAAGAACCCCTTCCGTACAGCCGAAAACAGCAGTAAAGACCCCTGTCGAAAAACCGAAACCAAAGGTTACAACTGAACACGGAGTTGAATTTTTCACCACCAATATCGCAGATGTTACAAAGAATGACAATACCGCCAGTTACGGATCCATTGTTTCTGCAAAGCCTGCCGGTTATAAAGTGGTGAAAACCTATTTCCCTGCCATTGCACAGAATTTCAGGCAGCGGTATCTTATTCTGCATTATACGGCATTGCCGGATGATAAGTCAATCACCGTTCTTTCGCAGCAGGCGGTAAGTGCGCATTACCTGGTAAACAATACCGGGGACAACGAAATTTATCAGCTGGTGGATGAAAACAAACGTGCCTATCACGCCGGAGTAAGTGCCTGGAGGAATGATAAAAACCTTAACGATACCTCCATTGGGATCGAAATTGTAAATACGGGTTACACGGCTGATGCTTCGGGAAAAAGGGTTTTTGTGCCTTTTGACGAAGCCCAGGTAAAGAAAGTAGCCGCATTGGTGAAGGATATTGCCTCAAGGTATCAGATTCCGGCCACCAATATCCTGGCCCATTCAGATATTGCCCCGACCAGGAAACAGGACCCGGGCCCATTGTTCCCATGGAAAATGCTGTATGATCAATACCAGATCGGGATGTGGTATGATGAGCCGATTAAACAGGGCTATTATGATCTGGCCACTTCTACAGATTTCCAGACCCAGTATATTGACCCTGCATTTATCTTCAATGTTCAGACGCAGCTGCAGAAATTCGGGTATGCCCTGGACCTGAGCGGGAAATGGGATGATGCTACTAAGAAAACCATTGAAGCGTTCCAGTACCATTTCCGTCCGCAGAATTATGACGGCATAATGGATGCCGAAACATTTGCCATACTGCAGGCATTAATACAGAAATACCCGGTAAAATAAAATGTAATTATCCGACAGCCTGTCAGAGGTAACAATCAGCCTAATTTATGTTTATTGTTAAATTACAGGACTGTTAATGGATACATGAATTTATATTAAATTATGGAAAATTTCAGAAAAGAAAGTGATCTGTTGGGCGTACTGGAGGTTCCTGTAAATGCTTACTATGGAGTACAGACGCAGAGAGCGATCAATAATTTCAAAATATCAGGACAGCTTTTATCATCTTATCCCCAGTTTATCAGGGGATTGGCCTATGTGAAAAAAGCAGCTGCGAAAACCAACTATGAGCTGGGCCTTCTTGATGAGAAACTGTACTACAGCATTGCTGAAACCTGTGATGAATTAATCAACGGTGAGCTTCACGAGCAGTTCCCGGTAGATATGATCCAGGGCGGTGCCGGAACTTCGATCAACATGAACGCCAATGAAGTAATTGCCAACAGGGTACTGGAAAAACTGGGGAAGAATAAAGGACAGTATGAATTCTGTTCACCCAATGACCATGTCAACCTTTCGCAGTCTACCAATGATGCGTATCCTACAGCTATAAAAATGGGACTGCTTCAGATGAATGCAACGCTGGTTGAAAAACTGGAAAAAATTGTTGAGGCATTCAGGGCAAAAGGGAAGGAGTTCCAGGATATTATTAAAATGGGCAGAACGCAGCTTCAGGATGCCGTTCCCATGACGTTAGGGCAGGAATTTGAAGCATTTGCCGCTACTTTGGAAGAAGACATTTCTAAGCTTAACAGCAATGCTGATCTTTTTGTGGAAGTGAATATGGGAGCCACTGCAATCGGGACCGGAATAAACGCTCCGGTAGGCTACGCTGTTCTTTGTGCTAAGAATTTAGCCCAGATTACCGGTTTTCCTGTTGTGTCTGCACCGAATTTGGTAGAAGCAACGCCCGACACGGGTTCTTACGTAATTTACTCTTCAGCCATGAAGCGTCTTGCGGTGAAATTATCAAAAATCTGTAATGACTTAAGGCTGCTTTCTTCAGGGCCGAGAGCGGGGCTTTTTGAAATCAATCTGCCGCCGATGCAGCCGGGATCATCCATCATGCCGGGAAAAGTGAATCCGGTTATCCCGGAAGTGGTCAACCAGGTGTGTTTTAAAGTATTCGGGAATGATCTTACCGTGACTTTTGCTGCGGAGGCAGGGCAGCTGCAGCTCAATGTGATGGAGCCTGTACTTTCCCACGCCATCATGGAGAATATTCATTTCCTCTGCAATGCTCTGGATACGCTGCGGGAAAAATGCATTACCGGAATTACCGCAAACCGTGAAGTCTGCCTGAATATGGTAAAGCACAGCATCGGTATTGTGACGGCACTCAACCCGTATATCGGTTACAAATATTCCACGGAAATTGCCAAAGAATCTTTGGAAACCGGGAAAAGTGTTTACAATCTGGTATTGGAAAAAGGGATTCTTTCTCAGGAAAAGCTGGATGAAATCCTTGATCCCCGGAATATGCTGAAACCGCACGACAAATAAACAAATAAGAAGTGATGCGTGATCAGCATATCATTCATCACTTCTTATCCATATTTATAAACCATCAATTATTTACCTGCTTTGACATTTCTGATCATCATTCCTGCGCATAATGAAGAAGCGCACCTCTCACTGACACTGGATTCTTTACAGCGGCAGACGCATGGGGATTTTAAAGTAGTGGCCGTTAATGACGGATCTACGGATAAAACAGCTGATGTAATTAAAAAATACACAGACCGGGATTCCCGTTTTGAAACCGTTAATCTTCAGAAATCAGGACATGAGCCAGGATCAAAAGTGGTCAGTGCTTTCAAAAGCGGACTGAATACCCGGGAGATCAATCAGTTTGATATCATCTGTAAATTTGATGCGGATATCATTCTCCCCGAAAATTACCTCGCCACCATAGCGGAAGCTTTTAAAAACAATCCTGAATACGGGTTGATTGGCGGGCTTTTGTATGTTGAGAAAAACGGAACCTGGGTGTATGAAGGAAATTCTAACAGACATCACGTCCGCGGACCGTTAAAAGCATACCGAAAAGAAAGTTATATCCAGATGGGTGGGCTCCGTAAAACCCTGGGCTGGGATAATATCGATTCCATTTTACTGCAGAACCTGGGCTGGAAAGAAGTGGTACTTCCTGAGCTTCATGTAAAACTGATTAAAGTAAAAGGTGCCGATTACACCATCAGGCCGGCTGAATATTACGGAAAGTATTTTTATTTTCTGGGACTTAACAGGTTTTTAGCCTACATCGCATCTTTCAAAGAAGCTACAAAAAGCAGGTCTGTCTCATTCTTTTTTTCGATAACCAAAGCGTATGAACACTGTCGTTCTCAGCGGCTGGAGTTGAAAATTTCAGGGGACGAGCAAAAAACAGTCAACCGACAGCGCTGGAATATGCTGAAGAAAAAATGGCTGAAAATGTAACGTATACGCGTAATTGATAACGGAAAAATTGCTCCGCAGATCTTTGAGCTCTCTCGTATTAAAAATCAAAAAAAATTGAAAAAAATAGCCTACATAGAATTAGATAACCACGCCGAAGTGGCTCAGGACTTCATGGCCGTCATGCAGGATTCCTATAAATTTCATGTAGATTATTATCTTTCAGAGAAGATCAAAGGCCAGCTTAAAGATGATGGGCAGGAAATCTTTTTGTCAGACAGTTCAATGATTCTGGATCAGTTGAAGCAAAAGAAATACGACCTTATCATCATCGGAACGGTTCACCGCTATTTCAGTACATTTCAGGAAATTGTAAAGAAGTACAATTCGGCAGTGATTGTCCATAACATTAATTTTATGAACAGCTCGCCACTGGATTTACTCAAAAGCATATTGAAGGAGGATATTCTGTACAGGATCAAGCTTTTCTGGAAAGAAGGACTGTCCGTTGCTCCGGAAGTCTATAAACAGGCAAAACACCTGTTGGTGCTTGATGAAAGCCTGTCTTCCGATCGTTTAACATTCCTGCCTGTGTTTTATACCGGGAAATTTGAAAACCAGTCAAAGCAAGAGTCTGTTATTGTCATTCCGGGCGGGGTCTCACAGAAAAGGAGGGATTACAGCCATGTTTTTAACACCATCAAAAATTTAAAAACGGATGAGCCTTTCAACTTTGTATTCCTCGGAAAGGCACAAGGTACAGAACTGGAGCAGCTGAAAAAATTATCATCAGATCTGCCTCAGAATATCAGCATTACCTGGTTTTCAGAAAGAGTATCGCAGGATGATTTTGAACAGTGGATGCAGCAGGCAGACGTATTGTGGTGCCCGATTCAGCAGGAGACAGAATTCTTCAGTGGGAAAGAAATCTACGGGAAAACGAAAATGACCGGAAACTTCGGAGATGCCATAAAATACGGTAAACCCGCTATTTTTCCTGTGAATTATCCGTCTGCATCAGATTTCATTATTCCCGAACATGAAAATATTCCGGAACAGTTTAAAACGCTGAAAAATACTTCGTTTCCTTTTCAGGAAAAATATACTAAAGCAGCCGTTCAGAAACAGACGGAGAAGGTCCTGCAGAACCTGACCGCTATTTGAACTTGAAAATACTTTTAATAAAGTTTTTGTTTAAATATTCCTCAAGCGGAAAAATCCTGGTGAAATAATTCCCGATAAAAATCAACAGTAAAACAACAGCCGGTTTATAAAGCAGGTTGATGAAATTATTACTGAAGTTCGGCAAAACAATGGCTACCGTAATCGCCAGTGTGCAGATGATGGAAACGAAAATCATCTCAATCGTCAGCGGAGACACTTTAAATACGAAATAATTAAACACTACTTTTACCACGTTATAAGTGGTTAAGGAAATCGCTGTGGATAAAGCAATCCCGATAAGCTGCAGATCGGTGTTTTTAATGAAATAGAGGTTCAGTCCCACTGTTAATCCGGCCAGTAAAAGCATCACCAGGATATTGAAACGGTAGTGTTTTGAAAGTGAAATGATATTGCCGTTGAACCCGGTTGCCAGGTCTACAAGCACTGCTGAACCCCAGATCCAGATCACCG
>Ga0265780_10000209_pt1 | contig 94777 bp, 91 predicted proteins | sample P1T30metagenome_FD_192432 | JGI IMG/M metagenome (GOLD analysis project Ga0265780, IMG submission 192432) | Plant litter microbial communities from East Loma Ridge, Irvine, California - P1 T30 | ecosystem: Environmental > Terrestrial > Plant litter > Unclassified | place: USA: California...
CCAAACACGTCGGACCAAAGCCACATTCGAACGAGGTGACGCTCAAGCTGCTCGGAGGCAAGTGTACCAAGAATGACTGCTAGCTCTCCTGGACCTTCACTTCCGCTCTCGACTCTACCACGCGCATCTTCCGAGGCTGACTCAGTCTGGAATGGATTGTGCTTCGGCACGCTCTCTGTTGGAATGGTCGTTGCGGCGTCCTTGTTACTCTGCAGGATCTGATTCAGCTTGACGGTGTCTTCACGCTCTTTCCGTTCCTGGTATTCGATCTCATCCTGCCGCGCCAGCATCGTTCGCCTCTGATGCCCAGTCATGCGCACCTGTCTCTGTAGGGCCGACAATTTCTCCGCTCCGCGCGCCTTGCTCGCCTCATGCTCTGCCTTGAAGTCCTCGAAGATCTTTTTCCATCGGAGTTGGAAGTTTGTGCGTGCGTTGCGGGCCTTTCGGAGATCGAGATTGAAATCGGAGTTGTAGGAATGATCTGGGTATCCGTTTGGAGATAGTACGACGATGCGCTCGCCATGGATGACCTGCAAATTGACTATATCAGCTCCCATCTGTGTATAAACTGGCATTGTACATGTGACTTACTACGTCGCCGAAGGTGGGCAATCCTGGATCCTTGTCGAGAACTGGAGCGACACATTGATGTTATTAGTGAGTTTCTTGCCTAGACTTGCTGTAAAGATACCCAAGCGAAATGCAACTTTTGTATACATCCAATCTTTGGCGCGGCGCCACCGCATTCCCTGTCTTCGCAATGATGATGCTTGCCCCTGAGGAGACGAAAATGTGAAGTTAGTGTGTGTCTCGGATACAGCTCGCATAAGGAGGTTGACTTACATGGAGGCCTTTGTACGAATGTTTCGCGATAGCGCAGCCTGCTTGTCTGTAAGGCCACGGCCTTTTGTCAAATTCCATTGCGTGCGAAGTGATAGATGGCGTTACTTACCAAGTAGGTCTCCATAAGCTTCTTCGAGATCAATGACGCCTCTCGATAACTTCGGCATAGCTGTTATTGAGCAAGAAGTTGAGGTGCTTCGTGCGTGAGAAAGGTAGGGCCGGTACTGGTGGTTAGTCTTGTAGTTAATCGGGGTGCGGCAGCCTTGCGGGTACGGTCGGGCTGTTCATTTGCATCATCACCGTGGAAAAGATACTATATTTACCTCGTGCGGGTGCTTGAGCTGTGTATTCACTCACGCGCTCTACCAAGCGCGCGTACAGTGACGCGACTGTCACGCGCGGCGGACCTCTACTTTAAACTTCCCGCAGTCTCTAATCACTACTTCTCACAGACAACCAAGGTCGCACAATCACTCTACACATCCCTCTCGACAGGTCATTCTCACAACAGATTATGGCAATCATGACACACTTCGGCCTACGAAAAGTAGTCAACCTCTTTAAACGGTCGAGATCGAAGCAAGAAGACCAGTCCCACGAGCGGCTGTTCCCAGATGTTCCACTGTGCGCAAAGAACCATAAAGTGAGTCCGCTTCGCCGACTGTAGATCCCACATCGACACCTCTTCAGACATTCACCAGTCACGATCGAATCAACATGCGCTTCCAGCTCCCCACCCCTCTTTCTCTTCGCCACCGCGGCTCTCGTGTTCACACCAGTTCTGGCCGTGATACCCGGAGATAAAAGGGCAAGTACACGACAATACTGCACAATCTTTGACTACAAGCTAACCCCTCTCCAGATATGCGCAGTCGACACGCAAAAGTGCCTCTTCTTCAACGGACAGATTCAACCTTGCCAAGGTAGAGTACGTGAAATTGCAGATGCTGCGTGTAATTCCATTGTTAACAAATTAGAAATGTACAGCGGATGGAAAGAACTGCCAGATCAACTTGTTGGGCGGAAGAGAGACATAGTAATGGTTAGTGAGGTGGTGATTTGTTCGGGTGTGTTGTTGTGTGGCGTAAGAGGAAGTTGGGAAGTTGGAAAGAAAGTTGAGGTCGTAGGTGTGGATGTGGAGGTTCGGGAGCGGCATGTCACACGTCATCGTGGCATCTGATCCATGCATCCTATACGATAACAGCGGAGCGGAACGGCTGGGCAAAAGCTTGATCACGATAAATGTCTTTTCAATCAGTACGTACCCTGCCATTATGCGTGAAAGCACAAAAGCGCGCTTGAAATTTTACAACAAGCATCTTGCGTGCCCAAGTGAGCTTTAGACTACTATGTCCCCAACCTATATGTCCAACACGATCTTCCCAACACCCCTACTAACACAACTCAACATCGCCTCTCCCTTCTCGCTCTCCAATAACCCCATACCCCGATGCTCGATCCTCCCACTACACACATCCACTTTACATGTCCCGCAATTCCCAACCTCACACGAACTATCAATGTCCATTCCGACAGCCCTCAGCGCATCGAGCAGCGTTTGAGAAGCGGCCACTTCGATTGTTTTCTTGCTGTCTTTGAGCTCGACCGTGAACGGATCACCGGACGTTGCAACGGCGAATTGCTCGAGATGCACGGAGGTGTCGGGGAAGTTGTGCATTTTGGTGGTTGCTACGACGTCGTTCATTAGGCGTTCTGGACCGCAAGTGTAGATGTGCGCATCTTTGCGGGCGTGGGAGATGATGTCGGGCATGACTAGACGCTGTCCAAGTGATTTGTCGTATACAGTCGCATTGAAACCGAGCGCATTGATCTGCGATGCGAAGGGCATTTCGCCTGCGTGTGCGTAGTGCAAATGATACTTCTGTTTCGTCTCTTCCAAGTACTTGAAAGCAGGGAGGAACGCCGTGATACCAATGCCAGCAGCGATGATGATGTGCTCGTGTGCTTCCTTAGCTAGGGGGAAGCTCGCGGTGATGCGGCCCACGGTAAGCACGTCGCCGATTCTGGTCTGCTCGTGTAGGTACTTTGAGCCCCCTCGTGAGTCTGGAGAGAGCGATATACCCAGCTCGAAGCGCTTGGGCGTGCCGCCAACGACCGAGTATGCACGCACGAGCTTCCCGCCCAACTTCAGTCGCACGTGACTGCCAGGCTCTACCGGCGTCGGATCTGGAATGTCGTCTACGGCCTCGAGCGCGAATACAGTGACTCGGCTAGTCTCCCGTCGCTTCTCGACGATGCGGTATTCGCTCCATGTGTCCATCTTCTGATCCTCAGTACCATACATCCGCGGATTTTGATCTTCTGTTTGGCCCGTTGATAGTCGTGCACGGAACTTGTCCTTTATTTCCCATCCCAAAGGCTCGAGATCGACGATTTGCTTCATCATTTCGACATTCTTCGTGTCGTGATAGAGGTAGTACATGACTCGCGCGACTGTCCACTCGGGATGCGGACGTTCCAGCAAGCAACACATGTCCCCGGCTTGCACGAAGCCAGGCTTGATGATGCGGTATAGCCAGCCGGTACGGAGGAGCGTCTGCGTCCGTTTGGCCATGTCTTTGACTTCAAACCGATGATTGAGCTTCGCACACGGTGCTCGGGGTTCGCTGACCTCTACGATGATGTCTCCGATGGCGATGCGGTCGCCGATGCACACAGTCTTCTCATCAATTTCGTGATTGAACAGGTTCTCGCCAAACCCGCCAGGCTTGAACATGGCTTCAGATGCGGGCAGCTCTTTCTTCCAGTCTTGGTAGTGCCTGGTGCAGTAGTGCAAGAGGGCTTTGTCGGGGCCTCCATGGCCTTCATATTGATGTTGGTCGGCCGGGATGCCTGTGGCTGTAATTTCAACTGGGCCTGACAGTGGTACTTTGGATATGGCAGACTGGAAAGGTCCAAACTTCTTGATTTTGCCGGCGCGTAGCTGGTTAATAGGAAATGGTGAAAACGGTAGGGGGTTCGTCAGAGTCTTCGGATCCGGAGGCGGAGGAGGTGTCCAGTTCGAGCGGGCCATAGCCTAACTCTGGTTATGCTTGTATTTTGCAAGTGTATATCGTGTTTGGTGTTCTCTTGGTAGTCAGAGGGCTACTTCAACTGAAGTCTTCGGTGCTTCTTAGTTTACTTTTGGTGGTGTCTGGTACCTGTAATTGATGTCAAGGATCGAATTCCGAAGCTCACAAAGCTATAAATGTGGGTGTGAAAAGCGGCAGACACGCGCCCTTTGACCATATTCGACTTGTCAGTAGCAGTATACATCCTTTACCGGCGAACTAGAAGAGGTAGTCGAAGCGATGTGCAACACTTAACCATTGGTATCTTCTAGGCATGGAGGAATGATCTAGATCTTGCAAATGCTTCCACTAACAAGTTCTGTCCAATGAGTAAGACTGAGATGCATTGCTGACAACGGCCGCCTCGACTGGACTAGGGTTGTTAATATTTGGGATATTAGCAAATTCTCTCGTATATCCCGTATTGTATCAGATACCATACAAGTGTAATATACTGGATATGAAATGGCGCTAAGCCGAATAGAATACAAGCTGCAAAATTTCCGAAGGGATAGATTCAAAGTACGTGTTCGCGACGCGACTGCGGCTGTTAAAAAAAAACCTGAAAATTACACCCAAATTCGGCTAAAGTGGGACCTCGACTGTCCACCCGGGATTCTATACACGGAACGCTCGTATATACGAGCAAAAACGCTGTGTATCCGGGATATTCGGGTGCCCACTCACAACCCCAGACTGGACTGTTGCGCAAGGTGGGGTCAAGTGGATGCCTGAAGCGACATGACTCGAATGCTATCGGAATCGGACTTTTCTGTGTGTACAAAAATGCCGGACTGAAAGTACGCATATCGGAGACGTGCGTCTCTCCCCGAGAGGCATGTAACGCATCAGGACGAACATATAGGACTCATTGAATCAGGCAAGGTGGAGGAGCTGCGGCTCGCTGCATCGGACGTGCTCGGCGCATTCCACGAAACCAAGAAGCTCACAGACCAGTTCATTCAGAATTTTGGCTGCTCAGGTTACATGGATACCATCAACCCTAAGCAGACACAACTGTGTATTGCTCTGGTTGTCGAGGCTTTCGAGAAGCTCGGTTGTAATCTTCGGACTGCCAAAGCTGGGGCAGAATTGCCGCGCATCAGCTACGCGCCCCAACACGCTCGGCTAGCGCAGTACATTTACAGTCTGCTCGAGAAGGACGGTCGGTTAATCGATGTTGATGGCGACATCATTGTGCGCACAGCTGTTTCGCCACCACATAAGAGCAGCAAAGAGCTGCTCGACAGTCTTGTGGCTGCTTTCCCAGATCATGCCTTCGCAAATCGCCTGGCTTTCTACTGCGGTACGCGACTTGTCGAAGTGCTCCAAGGCAACTTGGATGGTATCAAACTCATCTTCGGCAGCGAAGAAGGACGGCAGCTCGTATCCGGGCTATACGGCGACTCTCTGTTGAACAAGATCTTCTATAAGCTTGTGGAAGAGACCTTGACTCGCCTAGTGACTCGTTTGTCGCGCGATTCGGGCCCTCTGAAGATCCTCGAGATGGGCGCCGGTACGGGAGGAACGACGAAGTATCTTGTGTCACTGCTAGCAAAGCTCGGTGTTCCTGTCGAGTATACCTTTACCGATCTCGTACCCTCCTTCGTCGCTTTGGCCCGGCGGACCTTCAAAGCATACCCTTTTATGAAGTTCCGCGCCCACGACATCGAACAAGAGCCTGCAGACGACCTGATAGGGACGCAGCACATTGTCATCGCCAGTAATGCCGTCCATGCCACGCACAGCTTGACTGTATCAGCGAAGAACATACGCAAAACCCTCCGGCCGGACGGATTCCTCATGATGCTTGAGATGACCGAGACTCTTCCTTGGGTCGACATCATCTTCAGCCTTCTGGAAGGGTGGTGGCTCTTTGATGACGTCCGCTTGCACGCCATATCTCATCAGTCCCACTGGGAACGCGAGCTACAGGCGGTCGGGTACGGACACGTGGACTGGACCGATGGCCAGTTTCCCGAAAACTAAATTTAGCGTATCATCATCGCAACGGCTTCCGGTGCAAAGTAGGAACTCCTCCTTGACCGCCGCAGACCAGACGCCTCGGCTGACATCCACTGCCGCAGATTCGACCATTTGCCCCTTCCAGCCATACCCAAGGCGGTGTCTCTACCAGACAGCGACATCACTGAACGCGCTGCTACGGTAGATGCTTACGTTGCAAAATTTACTGCCGGATTTGCTCAGTCATCAATGATGGCAGCTTCAGTCACTGCTGACCGCGACCGGGCGCAAAGCGTTCTTGTTACGGGCGGCACTGGAAGCTTAGGAGCGCACGTGGTTGCGGATCTAGTAGCTCGATCCGACGTGGAGATTGTGTTGCGGTTATGAGGAGAAGCAGATCACGTGCTGGTGTTCTGGTGCTACTTCCTCACTTATCAAGTACCCCTTACCTCAGCTGTATCATAGATACGTCATGTAAACAGACCCTGCTGCTCAGACATGGCAACAATCCGGCCGGCCGGCTGGCTTGATTAGCTGCAGGGCGTCGGCCGGCTTGATGTGGCCGTATAGGCCGGTTGCCTAATTAGGAAAGTTGTATAGGAGAATTGGAGTCGTATTTCTCAGCCGACGGCCCACGTTGCCATACCGTATTTGGTGTCTAACTGCTCCTTAGTAACAGCCTTCTCATCCACCTCATCATCGCTGCCAATACTAGCTCTTCTCCATCTCCTGTTGCACTGTATTGCTGCCAAAAGCTCAGGTAAGATACCTCGTCGGCGAGGCTCTAGCAGGTCGCTAAGCTCACTAAAGACGCGTTCACACTCACAGCTTGAGGCTAGGATAGAGAGTACGTCAAGCGCAAGTTTGCTGAGGTTAGGGTAGCGATCACGCAGCTCTACCCAGTATTTTATGGGGTTTATTGCGTGCTCGCTACCCTTTGCAGCACATAGCTCGCAGCGCTTCCACTGTTTAAACTCATCCTCGTTGCTGCCCATACTGGCTGGGTTGATGATACTATCAATCGCGTCATTAATATTATTAGCGATTATTCGTGTGCGTATGCGCGGCCTCGCTAAGCCTTTGTACTCGGCCCACAGGGCCTGGAAATTGCGATTATTCGACTCTAGCCATGTAGGCTCCCAAACAGTATCGCAGTAGTTCTTAAGTCGTGGGTGGAGGATTGTAGCAGCGTAATAAGCTGGCGATAAGTCAAGCCTGTTATAGTAGTCGCGCGCCTTGACGATGGCGGCTCGGAGGTTGATTGGGAGGTGATCTTCGGGCGCCTCGTCGTGACGGTGATACTCAACGTCCTCATAGCTTTGGAGTCGCGATTCTAATACTCTAGGTAAGTAATTAAATACAAGAATAATCTCAGCAATAGAGCCGAATCTGCCAGGTGCTTTGCTAGCTTTTTTATCGTCCTTGTCGCTGCTTTGCCCGCGTCCTTCAAGGCGTTTTATGCACTCCTTCAGCGGCCTAAGAACGTCTATATACTTATTGACCACTTGCTAATTAGCAGCGCTAAGGCCGTCTAATCTTATCCACGCAGGCGCGTTAGGTAGCTGGTTGTTGCGACTTCGAGCGTAAGCGTCTTTGTTTTTGATGCGATCGATGTGGCTGTTCGTGTACGCACTTACTGCTGCCTGCAGTTCAACAGCGCGCTTAAAGCATAAGTAGTATGAGTTCCAGCGTGTGATAACTGGCTTAACAGGCTCAAGTATCTCCTGCTTATTGGTAGGTAGCTCGCGTTGGGCTAGGCGTTGAAAATCTTCAAAAAGCTTGTACTGCTGCGGTGTTTTAATAAAGGTGATAACGCTAAGAAGTACGCCTAATGGCCTATCGCGTCGCCAGTCCTTCATAAGCTGCGTCTCCTCCACTATATTAGATGTAGCGTGATTGTTGTTAAAGGCCTCTGCTTTCTTGCCCCAAAGGAGCATCTAGCCGATGAGGTTGATGTTACACGGTGGTCCGTTCACTAGGCGGGCCGGAGTGCGGAGGTTGTCTGGCGATTCAGGAGGGAGGTGGTATTCAGAAATAACAATCCAATTCAATCTGACGATGAATAACTAAGTACCAATCTGGGTAAGAGATGAACTTATGAGAGTTGACTACAACGAGCGTAGAGTAGGAAACCACCCTCTCCATATACTTGTTGCCTTGCCCTGTTGCCATCCCTCCTGTCTCCTGCCATCCCGTGCATCCCGTGATGGCGAGGCCTTGGCGGGATGGTTGTGACGGTTGCCATCCGTCACGCCGCTGCCATCCCATCTTTAGCGGGATGGTAAGGCTTGGCGGGATGCCCATCACGTGATCCCAGCGCCCCGCGCTGATCATCATCTGTTGCGTTGTGCGACGGTTGGCCTTCAACCTCGCAAACTTCGTCCAGGGGATATCGCCAGTGCTTGTTTGTAACACCATCACCTCGGTCAGTTCTTTTTGCACCAAAAAACGCTCTTTCTTGGCACCGCTATCTCAACAACTACTTAATAGAATTCCCTAAAAATTTAGTCGCAAAGCTGCATCAATAACTTAGTTATACATTATTAACATTTTAAATTTTTAGAAAATTCTATTAACTTAAGTAGTTGTTGATATAACAGTGCCAAGAAAGAGCGTTTTTGGTGCAAAAAGAACTGACCGAGGTGATGGTGCAATACGTTACGCAGTAATAGAACACTAAGAAATTTAAGTATAGTTATAGGTGGTGGATTAATAGAGTTAAAGGTATCGTGTATGTAAGGAGACGCATTGGTGGCGTTAAGGTGGGTGAATACCTAAGCTACCTGCAACTAGTTACAACACTAAAAAAGTATCGTAACATAGCTTTTGCTGCAAAATTAATAGCCTTAACGCCCACCTATTTCTACATGAAAAAGTACCCGGCTGACCCGGCCAAAAACGGCTTTTGCTACTCCTCCAGCCGGCTGGATACCTATTTTTCGCGGCCTTCGGGCGGCTGGCTGGATACCTATATTAATAAGGCTAGCCTTCAAGCCATACGGCCAGCCGTATCGTTGACAAGTCTGCTGCTGCTGGCCTTCTGGGAGGTTCGCACAAGCAGAACAACACATCAGAATAACACATCAGAACAACACATCAGAACAATACACAATACTTTAATTTTCACTGCATTCTACACTTCAACAGATTGTGTACCGCCTCAATCGCGTTAGTCGCGGCACCGATCCGGAGCAGCGACAGCTTCAATCACTGGCGGACAAGGAACTGCTGCTCTCGCCTGAGCAAGTCGCAAAGCTACGTATCATCGAAGCTCATACATCGAAGATGCAATTAGGTCTTTCTCCCGATAAGTATCACGACCTCGCTCGTAAGGTCACAGTCATCATCCACAATGCTTGGCCCATGAGCGGTGTTCGGCCAACGAAGGGCTTTGAGGGCCAATTTTCCGTCATGCGCAACTTCATCGATCTTGCGCACGATGCGGCGTCCTCCGCAGGGCCGATTACATTCCAGTTCATCTCATCAATCGCCGTCGTTAGACATTATCCATTGTGGAGTGGCAATGCCAATGTACCAGAAGAACGTGTCGGCATCGAGTCGGTTCTTCCCAATGGCTACGGAGACGCCAAATTTGCCTGCGAGGGCATGTTGGATGACACCCTGCATAAATACCCAAACCACTTCCGTACCATGAGTGTGCGCTTGGGGCAGGTAGCTATGCTCCTCTTCCCAACACAAACGTAAAAGCTCGAAACCCAATCATCATCCAAATTCATAACATGCCATGCGGTATCTTTCCCATCCCAACACATAAGACGCGCGCCCCGCTACCCACAAAACGCCAATCACCAATACTCCCATGAAACAACATATCTACAAAACCCCCCAATTTACCTTCTCATTTCTCCACCACAGGATTCCCCCTCTTCGGCACCACTAAACTCAACGGATTTCCCAAATCCACCTTCCCCCCTCCCGCTCCCCCAACTCTTCCAAACCTCCCCGCCAACTCCTCAATCTTCGGAATCAACTCGCCAATGCGAAACGGCTTGCTAACCACATCGTCCATGCCCGCCGCTAGTAACGTCGCAATCTGCTCGCTCCGCGCGTTCGCCGTGACTGCAATAATGGGAACATGGCACTTGAACAGGCCTTGCTTTTCCATGTCGCGGATCGTAGATGTACACTGTAAGCCGTCCATGATCGGCATCTCCTACAGAATTGTAGGTACGAAGTTAGTGTTTGTCTTACATTCAGTCCATACACGTAATTCTTACCTTATCCATGAGCGTGACGCCGACGTCGGGGGCGTCGGGTGCGGCAGCGTGCCAGTACGACGATGCTTTGAGCGCGTCGAGGGCCTCGCCGCCGTGGTTGGCGACTTGCGTTGCGATGCCGTTGTTGTTGAGTTGGCGCTGGAGGACTTTTTGGTTCACGAGATTGTCCTCGACGATTAGTACCCTCAGACCTGATAGTGGCGGTGGTGCTTTGGAAATGACTTTGCCCTTTTCGGGCACAGCTGCGAAGTCTTTGATCTTGGGTGGTTCTACGAGCTTTTCTCGCTCTTTGGCGTTGGATGCTTTTCTCGCAAGCGATATACCGGTTGCGCCTTCGATGGCCTCGGTCGGCTCGCTGGTTCGGCGGCACTTGACGTAGAATGCGAATGTACTGCCTTTGCCTGCTTGGGATGACACGCCAATTTCACCGCCTTGGAGCTCGGTCAACTCGCGGGAGATGAACAGACCGAGGCCGGAGCCGCCATATTGGACGTGTGTCCTGGGGCTTGCTTGTTGGAATCGTTGGAAGAGGACCTTGAGCTCTTCTGGGCTGAGTCCGCGACCAGTGTCTTGCACGGCGAATTCGACATATATTTCTTCGCCGTCTCCCCAGTCTGATCCGAGTGTTTGATCCACGCGCTTCGCGCGCATTGGAAAATAGCTGACGCACGGGGCTACATGAGATGAAGGCCGCTCACGGAATGCTGATAGAACGACTTTTATTGTCCGCGTTTCTTCTGTGGTCGTGAACTTGATCGCATTCGTAGTCAAATTAATCAATACCTTCACGCAGTTAGTGGCGTGTCTGGAAGAGTATCAGTAGCCTTACTTGAAGCACACGTGATGGGTCGATCTTGACCCAGTCGACTTCTAGCTCTTTGAAAGAGTTGGTGAGGACAAACTCCATTTGTATGCCGGCGGTCTGAACTTCGCCTTCGAACATCTTGAGGGCCCGTTGCACAACCTGTAATGGCTGCGCATCGACTGGTGTAACCTGTACGTGCATTAGCAGTGAAGTCAGTTGGACGGGCGATGCGTACCATCAACATTGCACTGTCGAGCTTTGACAGCGTCAATACGTCGTCAACAATTCTCTTCTGATGTTGGGCACACAAAGCAATGGTCTGCGCCGCGTCGATGGAGTCTGTCACAATAGACTCAGCTATCACATCGGATCCAGATGCTCTGAAAGTCGTCAATGTGGACGAGATTTCATCCGCACATTGCAAAATAGCGCTCAAAGGATTTCGCATCCTAGAAGTAAGTTAGTGTGTCTCAAGAAAAGCTTACGAATACACCCACTCGTGACTTGTTATGTCAATGAAGTTCTCCTGTTGGCGCTTCAATTCTACAGCTTCCTCCATTTTCCGCTTCTGAAAGCCTTCAGCCCACTTTTGCGGGCTGATGTTTGTAATGCTGCCGAAAACGCTTTTGAGCTGGCCATTTTCATCCTTCTCCGGAAACGCCGAGAACAAGACCCATGTATCGTTCCTGTTGCGGTTGCGGTCCTCCCATGGTGTCTTGAACCGAAATTCGATGTTGATAGCTGCAGCGTTGTCCACGAGTTGTTTCCAATGTTCCTTTATGAGCCCTTGGTCTTCTTCCTTGACATAGTCGATCCACCTATCAGTCTTTTCGCGCTCCTTGGGCACTCTAGAAATCTCGTACCACGTGTCGTTGCAGTACGTAATTCGTCCAACGTGGTCAGCGATGAACAGACCGGCAGGTGAGTACTCCGCCATGCGTGTGAATCTTGTTTCACTCTCGATAGCCTCTTGCGTTCGGGCGGCCAGTTGTTCCGAAAGGGCGAAGCGATCTTCGGCTGCAAGTTTTGCCGCCTTCTGACCTCTTCTGATCTCTTCCTCGAAAAGAACCACGGATGCCAAGGACGTTGCTAGCTGCCGACTCAGAAGCTGCACGAATAGATTGTAGTCATCGTCATATGGTCTCCGAGGGTTTATGCCAAGAACAAGGAATCCAAGAATCGTTTCACCAGTCGTTGGATGGATTGGGCAGATGACAACCTCTCGACACGCATCGCCGAAGCCTCTCCAATCAAGCCCTTCCATCATGGCCTGAGGAAGGTCGCCGGATCCAATGCTGACAACAACAGGCTTGTCTGTCTTCATGACCTCTCGGAACACAGGACCGAAGCCCTCTGTGCCTTCTTTGAGGTCAATTATCTCGGGTCCAGACTGATGACCAGACGGTACACCTAGTGAGCCTTCTAGATAGCATTGTTTGGTTCCAAGGAGACTGTTGGAGTGTAGGGACGAGGAGTCGCTTTCGCTCTCGTCGGACACTGAGTATAGCAGGACAAATGGTGTATCGTGTTCGTTTTCTGCTAGGGCTAGCAACACTTGTTCCCAGAAGCCTTTGATGTCTCTGGCAACTGCTGTGAGCTCACCGACTTCGCGTAGCGTAAGCATGCGACGTTCAGCAATCTTCCTGCGCGTCTTCTCAAAAGCCGGGTTGTACAGACCCATAACAGTGCCGTCCTCGCCAACCATCGGGATGATGGACCATGAAAAGTATGTCTCCTCGAGGAAGCCACTTCGCTGCATGAAGAGGCAGTCATCGTCCTTCATGGTAGCTTGCCCAGTTGTTCGTGCATTAGCAAAGACATCCTTAACGTCGTCCCAGATTTCGGCCCAGGCCACTTTATAGCTTTGACCCATCAACTCAGGATGCTTTTGTCCAGCGAGACCTATGGCATGTCAGTGTATGTGACATAGGCACGAAAACTGTGAGTGCAGACCGATATATGCCTCGTTGTAAATCGCGACCAAATCATCACCCCAGTACATAGCAGCTGGATGTGGAGATGCCCTAAGTGAACGTCAGAAATGTAGCACCAATACACACTCTGTACTGGGTCTGCAAGTAGCCAAAGCTGTCGCGGAAACGTCGCTTTGTGTGACAGAACAGTTGTTGTTTGGACACGAGCACGACAACCACAAGACTCGCCGAACTTACATGATGAGATTGCACATTGCTCGTAAATCGTTCGACCAGAACTCGATGGGCCCTAGCGGCGTATTCGCCCAATCAACCGAACGAGCGAACTGTATGTGTCGAGGCAGCGTAGCAGACATGGGCAGCCGTGTCCAGTCAAAGAAGCCCATGTCGTGCTCTGGAGGGCCTCCCTGCTCACTGCGTAACGTGTAAGAATCAATGTTTCCCGCACTTTGAGCTGAAAGCACGCACTCGTTGTTATAAGAAGGGCGATTCTCAGATGGCGATAGAGTTGACGTAGGGGCAGTCTGAAATATGCCACTGATGTCCCTAGTCTCAATAGTTCGAGCCTTGACAAGCTGATTTTGAGCTTCAGTAGACGTGATTGGAAGCTCTTCTTCAACAATGGCAGGAACGGTGCTGCCGAAATAGTCTTGCGGCTCGCCGTGTTTCACAGAAAAAGGCGAGGTCTGCATATTGCTGGCCGAAACGGCGCCAAGCGACGACGTCGAGGGTACAGAGAATTGGCCCGGGCCCGGTGCACTCGCAGGTGTGATGCTGGCTGCCGCGTGGGTTGGGACGGCGCCGCTGATGACGCGGAGACGCTTCCTCAAGGTATAGCACGACCAGACTACACTGCCATGCTCGACGGGCGACGGATTTGGCCCAGGACTGTCACCGTGTGTGACGGTACTCAGCAGCCATTTGCGAAACTGTAGCGTAGCTTGCACGTGATTGTCTTCGACCTCTGCATGTAGAGACTCTGGGGCCTTCCCAGCGACGAGCTCCCATGTTGCCGGACTCGATCGCAGGGCAGTGTTCGCGAAGAGTATTTGCAGGCTCGACGACTCAGGTGTGTAGTTGGCGAGGTGGCCAATGTCGACTATGAAAGTCGGACGCGTGTCCTGCTCCAACAGCTCGATTATGTTGACCGAGGATAGCAGTCTCAATGGGTCGCGATCGTGTCTATCGCGCGCGTCTGGCGATGCTGTGCGCGGCATGCTTGACCGCTCGCTACTCCTCCCACTAGCATTGTTGGTGGTCGCCGGCGGACTCAGGCCATTGAAGGCGCCTCTTGCCAGATGCACCGTCTTGATGCCGCCCTCCTCGCCCTGTGTGTTGCTGAGCATCCTCGCCGCGGCCTCGCCACTGGAGAAGCGCGGTGCCAGATGGGGGCGGGAGCTGCGCGAGAAGAAGAGCGGCGATGGTGGGGGCTCTGCGGCGGTTGACGAGGTGCGGGAGAGGTCGACCGAGTATCGCGGGGCGCGGTGGATGCGGCGTCGCTTGTGCAGAGGCTCACTGGCCGGTGAAGTGGCCGAGTCGCGCTCTGCTGGAGTCGCTGGCGGGCGTCTCTTCCTCCCAGCGACGACGGGCGGTGTGTGCAGTGCTACTGCTGCACCTTCTTCCCCACCTGCGCCTGCGCCTGCGCCTGCGCTTCCTCCAGCACTCGAATTGAGTGCGCCGAGGTCAAGTCGCAGGTTCGGCGTCCATGTGGGTGCGCGTTCCGGTGCCTGTGTCTGTGTCTGCAGGGGGGCGACGCGGTGGATGTGGGTTTTGTCGCTGTCAGGTGCCGTCGCCGTTTCGCTACCGAAGATGGATCGAGGCTCGGTCATCGACTCGGCAGAATACGCAGTCGAGCAGTTCCTTGCGGTCAAGAAGACGATGGATGGCGTGCATGGGAATGTCAAAATGGCATGATTCCGCGGATTGACGAGGATTCATGCCAGGTACCCTCGTGGCTGGCAACGGAATCTCTATCATGAGCCGCCCTTGGTTGCTTCCCCAGTGCGCCAGAATGGCGGATCTTACTCCATCTCAGCCGCACCACCGATTCGGGACAACACCTGTTCCCCTAGACCTACCCTCTCACACCGTCACACGCAGAGCTTGCTGAACATTCAGACACTCGGCAAATAAATCGATGACGTATACCGCAATGTCCACAAACACCATGCTTTCCATTTGAAGCACGGTGAGACTGAGACCGAGGCGTCGTGGTGGAACAGCCTGGACCGCCGTCTTGCATCTGAGCCTGCGACAACCCTCCGCATGCGGTCAACACCACACTCACGTAGCCATGAGGACGAACTTCGACTAACACATGCTCCAAACACATCGACATCGTGTTAGCCAAACCCAGCGTGTCAGCACCTAATTCCTCCACCAAAGCTTCAGCTTACTCGTCCATTCTGGGCCAAATCCTCTCACCTCTCGATTCATCACACCGCGATCCTTGCAACCCGGTAGGTGGATCGGACGACACTGTCTGCACATATGTGTTGCTATGTTCAGTATTCATGTATCATTGCGCTGCTCATAGCGTCGACGCAAAATGTTCTCCATGTGCATCGCCGAATCCCATCATACCTTTCTCTTCCTTACCATCACTCATCGCGCTCTAGCTTTTGATCAATCTTTTTTCACTATTATCAGTCTCTACATTTTTCTTTCCGCTTGCTCCGCTTGCTCCGCGTGCGTTACATTACACCCACGAAGACCCTCTGCACCACGATACATCATTGGGTGTGGCTGAGCAGTAATATGGCGCATGCCGCTAATGCGCCACTATCAAGCTTGTCATGTTATTTCATGCATGCACCGACATGGGCACGTAGAGTCGACCACCTACCCATGGATCGTAGCCGTCTGATCCGGTGAGGAAAACCGTCTTCCGCCGATTGATTACCATGCGCCAACAATGAACTCCACCGTTCTGTACAATGTGGACAATCGATGCTGCTTAACACTCCAAGAACCTCGTCCTACGGGCGAAGAAACACTAACCTCGGGCTAATGTGCTTTGAAGCTCTCGCTAGCCGTGAGAAGCAACGGACCCCTCCTGCTCCACACAAATAGGAGCCTGTGCGCCACTGAGTGGCGCCCTCGAGCAACCCCTCCACGCGATGGACGTACCATTACCGCCAAGCATGTACAGCTGGAGCATGATCAGTTGGCCGAGACGTTTGGGCTGCATTGTACCGAAGCTCTCCATACTCACACATGCCCCACTGCTGCAGAAGCGCGGGCACCATTTTGCTTAAATTCCCTCGCCTGCCCAACTCCTCGCCGTTCGTTAATTTCCATCAAACTCTCCTCCTTTTACCACTCACAAAGTAAATTTGCAGCAGACAGCCATGGACTTCCTCAAGAAGAAGATGAAGGAATTGCTCGACGATGACGACAAGAAGCCCGAAAAGAAGCCTGAAGGTACTGTCTTCACTCTACACTCTGTGTATCGTCTGCTTACACACCATCAGACTCACACAAAGACTCATCCCACGCCGCGCCAGGCGGTGCATCTCACGGTGAGCGCGGCGCCTCAGACTCATTCTACAACCAAGGCCCTCCCGTCGGCGACCATCATGCACCACAACAGCATGCACCGCAAAGCCACGGCTATCCTGCACAAGGACAAAGCTACCCACCACAAGGTCAAGGCTATCCTACCCAAGGCTATTCTCAACAGCAGACCTACGGCCACGGTCTGCCACCAGTCGGCCCTCCAGCGCCCATGGGCGCACCCCCACCAATGCCCCCTGGCTGGTTACAGCAATTTGATCAAGGCAGCCAGCGGTGGTACTATGTTGAACAAGCAACCGGCCGTACACAATGGGACCCACCTTCGAATCTTCCTCCAGGACCGTATGCGCCGCCGCCTTCGGGCGCGCCGTATCAGGCACCCAGTGGTCACGACGAGAGAGGACTCTTTGGTAACACTCATGGACACCAGGGGCACGACTATACTCCGTCCGGCCACGCGACGAACGAGAAGGAGAAGAAGAAGGACAAGGGCCACTCCACCGCGATGCTTGCAGCCGCAGGTATCGGCGGAGTCGCAGCCGGCGCGTGGATCGGACACGAATTAAGTACGACTCTACCACGCCGATATACGCTCCCAACAGCTAACATTCCGCAGCCGAAGATGACAACAAGTCGTCCTCCGCGGCGGCACCTGCCGCGTACGCTGCACCTCCTCCAGCCGCGCCCTACGGAGCAGATCCTTACGCGAGCGACCCATACGCACAATCTGGATACCCGCCTCCCGTACCGACGCACGACGCAGATGGCTCGTCCATCTCGAGTAGTGACCGCGAGTCGCTGGAGGAAAAGAGGCAGGAAGCTATTGAGGCGAGGGAAGAGTATGAGGAAGAACTTGAGGAGGCGTATGATTCGGACTAGGATAGGGGTATCTGCAGTACATTGCCTATTTCCTCACAATGTAGACTTGCCTGCATCTCCTCCACACAATCAAATAGCATCATCGCTCGAATCAAGTACTTGTGACAAATGGAAAGAAGTAGAAGTACACGCGCGTGCAAAGATTCAAATATCTAGCAGCACTCACAACAGTCCAAACAATCCAAACAGCATTCGCACGTCTCGCCACACAACCAACAACAACATAGCGTCGCCAAACTAACACCTCATTAGCTACGACCCTTCTCCTTTCACAGTCTTATATCTACTTACCAAGCAGTCAAGCAGCCCCGCTCTTTCTTCGGTTCGGGCTGGGGCGGCGGGGGTCCTTGTTGATAGTACATCTACAAAGCGGGAATTAACACATGTTGAATGGTGAAACGGGGGAGGTGTTTTCTTTGGAGTGGTGTAGACGCACAGGTTGTGGCGGCGGATATTGGCCGTATTGCTGTGGTGGGGGCGCGTTGTAGTAGGGTTGTTGTTGTTGGTAGGACATCGTGGTTGTGGTTGGGTTAGGCGTTACGTTGCGCAGTGGCTGTGTTGGATTTGGTGTGGCAGAGCCGTGGTATATGGTATGCAGGCAGGCAGGTGGCTGGTGGTCAGTAAGTGTGGCAGTCAAAGTGAGGCGGTGTTACACATTTAAGGAGGTACACCACCGGCTTCACGGCACGCTGTCAGGAGAAAACGACACACGCGTCTTGCGTGCACTGTTCGCGGCGATGCACCAGCAGAGTGAAAAGTAATGTTAAGGGTACGATGTGATGTGATTGTAAACGCCACAGTGTGGCATCAGGGAGCTTTTGCGGGGCGCAAACAAGCCACTACTGCTGTATGGTAACGAATGAATCGTGCATGTACCTGCCCTTGTCTTACGCGCGTACAATTGTCTTGGTATTGTGGACATCGTGGGTTGCGTGACTGTGCTGTCGAAAGATGTCGTTTGCGAAAGGAATGACTTAACCATGTCGATATTTACTTGATACTCTGGCATCCTTAACAAATAGTCATATTCGAACCTGCTAGCACTCAGCGCCAAAAAAACAGCGAAGAGGCGCTGAGCATGTTTACTGCCAAAAACCACTGTGGAGTGAGGTTGAGCGTGAGCGTGCCGGATAGCCGGGATGCATGTCCGAATCTGGACCTAGCTGTGGCGCTTGCGCTGTGCAGGGTAACACTAAGCGGGGCCATTAATATCGTGGCTGTTGGGAACGTGGCTGTCAAAAAATGCTGCTGACCTCAAGACCGAGCAGGCGAGACGCAAGGCTGGTGATGAGAATTGCTGCGATTCGTGGGACGGAATCACGTATGGGAAGTTGTTAAAGTTGTATTATTAGGAGGCGCGTTGATAAGTCCCGAGGAGGGGGAGGAACAGCGGTGAGGCGGTGCAGATTCGTGGTCACATTGCGGTTCTATCCGAGACGCCGTCGACGGTTCGAGCTGAGAGTCTGGATTCAGGACTCAGGGGTAGGTAGAGAAGCGGCAGTGTTCCGTTCCGCAAGTTGCCCGACTTTGACAGCTGTAGGTCTCGAGGCAAGGAGCCAGCTCCGTGTCGAAATCGTCGTCCAGAGTCATTATTCGTTTTTACGGCGAAGCACAAGTCCTCGGACGGGATGCGTTGCCTTACTCCACTATATGTTCATTGCCTACGTGTCGTGGCACAAATCCCCTCTCTTCCCTTCTCTTTTGCACCCATTCGCCGAATGGCTTCCAGATAGCTTCTTTCTCGGCAGGCTTTAAGCTCGCGGCAAGGCCACTCGTAGAGGTCGTTACGAACACCTTCGCGCCCTTCCAATCTCTCCCATCCGCATCAAATTTTCCTTCACCCTTGCCCATGTTATGTTCCTCATCCTGCCATCCATACTTGAAGTCCTTCTTGCCCAAAGCCTTACCATACCTGTACCGCCATATCGACTCCCAGATCCCTTTACCCACGATACACACAGCTTCAGGCTTGTACTTGAGGAACTTAGCATCAAGACTTGCCGTTCCAGCAGCCATTTCCTCTTTCGATAGTTCAGCCGCGTCTTTCGATGGGCGCTCTACGATGTTGGTGTTACCCATGCAGTACAGGTCCGGAAGACTGCGGTCTTCTTCAGGCTTGAGGCGCCGATCAGTGAGGCCAGAAGAGTGTAGCAAGCGCCAGAAAAGGTTCGAAGGGTGGGCGTAGGCATGGCCTGCTGTTGCGGTTTTTACGCCTGGGTTCGTGCCGACAAAGACGCAGATCAAGTCCGGTTCTAGGATATCGACTAGCGGTGCTAAATGCGCGTACTTCGATGGGTCTGCATATTTGCTTGGGATGCGCTTCTTCTTTGGGCGCGGAGAGGAAACGGGTGTTGCTTCGGCGCTGGCTTCATCTGTTCTGGCACGCTTCACGGCACGCCTTGGTCGCGCTGTATCATCTTTTTCATCGCTTGGTAACTTTTCGACATACCCAAACTTGGCAATTTGGCCTTTGAAAGACGGCGTGTCTGATGTCGCGTCCGGAATTACTGGAACCTCCAGCTCTTCATTGGTCCGTGGAGGCTGCGTGTCTTTTGAACACATTGGTGATGACAATACTGAATGTTGTGAAAGTAATTGCGCAGTGGATGCAACGTTCGTCATACGATGATCATGTTAGAAGCGCAAGTCGAAAGATGAGGAGGCTGCATGTGACTTCGTGTTTCGCGTTCGTGCCTAGATTTAGTGCGCCACAATTTGAAGCGCGTCGACGTCATCGAGCCACCGCAAAGTCTACCTCAACATGCTGCGAGCAGAAAGGGCAAGACATAGAAAGACAAGACGCTGGCGAGCAACAAAGACATGATTTACAGTCCAGACAATCCATCGTCCGCCTACCCTAAGAGCTTTATATGGGTCAACGGGTGGCCTTTACCACTACTCCCCGAGTCCTCTAGCTCTTATCACGCAAATCTCTTCTTTATCAACCTCATGGCCTTCTTCTTGCCAAAGACCGTAGCCCTACACTCCGCTTCAGCCACGGTTGAACATCGTATGATGATCCATTCAAAGGGAAGGCAAACCTCGTGGTGTACTTGTTTCCTGTACGCATTATGCGCACCTTCTCCAACGATGCAATGTGGTTTTTCCTGGTCTTGTTATCATTCGTTGGCAGCCTCGCATGTACCACCTCATTGATTTCCTTGACTTCCTTGACTCTTCCATATCCATCCATCCATATTTCTGGGCACGCCTTGTTGGAATCAGGATCTACCTGAGGCCATGCTTGGAAGACGCAGTGCCGTATGTCGGCGAGCTGGATCGAGGTTGTTGTAAGACTTCGTGCATGGCCATTGTAGCCAGTACTTTGCGACTCTGAGGTGATGGTTATGATTTGAACGGCGTTACAGAGAGAGGTTGCTTCAATGAACTTCGCTGCGTCGAATCGCACGTGCTCCAGACCTTTACTTTCGTCGACTATGTACAAGAGGCTGATGTGATATGTAGCGAGCTCACCGAAGGATGGCTGGCCTGACTTTGGCCATAACTGGGAGTCGAAAGCGTGAGCGAAAGAATTGCTCATGGCCTTGATCCTAGCTGCCAGTAGACGATTCAGTGCATCGAAACTCGAGAGAGTGTGCTCGCCGTCCTTGTTTTTTATCTTGAGGGCGAAGTTGTTGTCGTAAAGCGACCTAGCGCAAATAGCCCTCCATTCCCTGTTGACGTGGAAGGGAGCAAGCAAATCTCTACATGCGTGGGAGGTGCCTAGATCTATCTCAAGATTTACATCGCACCTGATAGCATACTGGACAATTCGGCATCGGATCGCTAGATCGAGGGTCGGCAATGTGGCTCGCTTCCTCTCTACTATCTGGCAATCACCTTTGGCGTCCGACTTGAAGAAGCTAACGTTGTCTGTGTAATACCCTTTGCAATTTCCAGTCCAGTATGTAGACCGATGGCATGTATAGTGCGCGCCAATTCTACTGGTAGACCAGAAGCGGACGGCGCCGCCTGACCCATCTCCATTGATGCTAATGAAGTTTATTAAGCGCCAGTGCTGGTTAAACCCAAGCGTATCAGCACACAAAGAACGGAGGACTTTATTCAAACTCGGCAGATTCCAATTAAGGTAATGTTGTCTCATAGCCCATGACTCTGTGGTGTTTGTTGATGTTTCGTGAGGGCAAGATCATCGCGCCAGATGAGGGGGAACCAGGACCCAAAGTCCACAAATTTGGGTTGAGAATCTTGATTTGGTGTCCAGTACCTGTCATGCTCCTCACTGGAAATGAAGAGATGTTCGGCATCAAGTTCCAACTTGCGGAGCAATTGTGCATGGGATCCAAGGCCCAACAACCAAGACACTATTGTGCGCAACATGTAGCCTCCACACCAGGCATTATTCTGGACTCTGTAAGAACAGTTGCTGCACAATCCGAAGGTATTGTTCGTGTAGAAGACCAACGCGGCCTCGTCGTGAATTCGGCGATTGACGAGAAATAGGTCGACGGCCGTTTGATGTGTCTGCTTCGAGCATTTGTGTGTGGATTTGGGGTAAGCTTAGACTTCTAGAGTGTTAGTAAAGCTTTGTGATAGAACAAGTGAGGCCTACCAACGTGTTCAAAACAGTCCGCATGTCCTGCCCCTAGAGGCACATCGGCGCTGGCTACTCTTGCTTCTGAAATGTGTACGGCGGTATCGTACTCGAGGAGGATTAAGTAGATCTTGTTGCGTAACTCGGGCCCACAATCTCACTAGCACGAAAGGCCCTGGTAAGCTGGCTGATAGGCGATTTTCAGGTCTGCTTTACAATCGTAAACGCCGCCTAGCTCACCTGACGCGTGTTACTTATGGCTGAGCCCGAGCATGAAAACAGTGCGGGATACTACGAATACTTTGGATTTAGCACTGTGGATATTTCGTCCCCGCCGCTATTAGCAAGCTGCATTTAGATTGAAGTGGTTGTGTCAGAGAGGGTCGCTGGTCAAGCATTACGCTACACGATAGTCGCAAACGGCTGGTGTTACATCCCAGGCGGAGAACACAAACGATGGTGGCTTAATAGTGAAGTGAGAGGATATACTACGGATTATAAGGTGATTCAAGAAACCTAACGCTACAATCAAGAAACGCACCCCGCTAGCGACAACGGCAGACACAGATCTGAAACATCTTGTATCCAGCCGCTTCGTCACGGGTGATCAAGCCGAAAGCTACAACCTCTTTATCGCAGCAAAATTTACGGGCTTATCTATGCTTATAGGCGCGGAGTTCTTAGTAACACAATTCCACTATTTTCGGTTCCTGATATACTCCGAGCAATGCCACTCCAGATACGTGTACTCATAGTACGCCGTAGAATCCTCCTTTGGAATGGGAAGACGCCCTAGCCGAACCTTAGTCAGTGCGACTCGCTCTCCGCTGTCGAGGTACATGGCGATGTAGTTCAGCGGAGCTTCGATAACCCTAACGACCGAGCCAAGACCGCTGACCCATACCTGAGGACAGACGGCGAATAAGTCCACGGGCGGCGGCTTGGAAGCCTCAAATGCCTTCAGGACATTGAGCCGTAACTGCCCGAGGGTGATGATGCTGCTTGCATCCGAAAGGAGCTCGCCACTGGTGTTGTAGATGTGCAGGTTGACAGAGAGCTGCATGCCTGTGGCTAGCTGCAGTGTAGCTTGAACAAATGCCATTACATCGAAGTCTGTGTCCTCCAGGCCAATCGCTGTGTCCATAGCGGGTTCGAACGTCATGTTCACGCGCATGAAAGATCTTCCAAGATCAGGCCAGATGTCGTATCTGTAATCGTCTGGCGCAAAGCCTCCAAAACAAGTCCGGTCTTTGATAATGTGCAGCAGTTTGCAGAGCCGTCGCGAGTCTGGGAAAAGACAATGGCGTTGTGAACTCCTCATCGTGACCTCCAAACGGTTGAGACGCAAGTAGTCTGACGCGTCGTGTCGCATTGTAGAACGGTAGTAAGTCAGAGGGCGCATTGCCTTCAGGATGTCAAGACCGGTTTCTCTCTTGCACGCTTTCGTGTGTGTGGGAGAGCGCGCCTTCAAGGATCATCTTGCGTGCAATGAGCGGTAGGTTCGGAAACGTGGCTGGGTCGCGATCGACCATTGCCAGGTTGTGTTCCCGATCAGCTGTGAAGTAGCGGATGTCGTGAACATAGGGGCGATAGATTCGTTGTTGACTGTGGGGATCCTTGCACTTCGATGTACTTTAAACCAGTGGACCCCCTTGTGCGTCTCGCCTCAAAGTAACGTAGCTGATTAAGTGCCCGAACTTCTTCAGATCGAGAGCACCTTCCTGGATCGAGCGGATGATGTGGTTTAGAGCCTCGCATTGGACATCATGGAACACAGTGGTACTTGGTCGTGGCTCAAATCGCTTGCTGTATGCCTCGTTCTTCGGCTGTGTTACGTGTAGAGCGACGCGTAGGTCTTCAGACCATATGAGGTGGAGCAGCGCAGCGATGTTGAAGGTGCCTTCCCCAAGAGGATCGAACTCCCAGTACTTAAGATGATAGCCAGAAGTGCGAGGGCAATTCGCCGGACAAACAGTGTCGAGATCGAGATCGATCTTGCGCAGGAATTGCTTATGACATTCCAGCTGCACAAATCAATGGAATGCTTGGTTGACCAAGTATCCGTTGACATCATGCGGTGTGTCCTAGCGAGTGTACTTCGCTGCAAGAGCAAAGGTATTCCTGCTGTCTAGAGGTGTATGTACGAAGTCAGTGTATGTCTCACATGCACTTCGTACATGGACCTCTCTTACAGAATATCGAGGCTGATTCTTGGTAGATTTGGCGGCAGATGCGGAACAAGCTGATACCAGGCTGTTGTGCTTCTACGAACGGAACGGGACACTGTCTGAACATGGCCCAGAATACTTTCTTTTCTGCGAGGCGTGTCAGTATCTTGTGTATTGGCAAGTGTCAGTAGAAATTACCAGAATGCAAGAGCCCTTCGTTTTGATCTCCGCGACGACGATGTAGCTTGAACTCTTCTTTGTACCATCGAGATCTCGCTACGTAGATGGGGTCGTGGTGCTTGAAGATGTACTCGTATATCGTGTTTCGTGTCTCCGATGGAAGCTTCGTGAGGAATGCGCAGGCGCGCTGATCGACAGTGCCTCTGCAAAGCGCCATGGTTGATGGCGCTGTGAGGTTGTTGAGGGCTTTCAAGACAGAGAAAGAGACGAAGAGAGTGATTGAATACTTGGTGGCAATACCTCCGGGCCGCCGCAACAAACGGGGCTGCATTAGTGTCGCCTTGCCAACAACGAGTAGGTGAAAGATAGAGATGTCGATGACGCACATCTTGGGTGAGAAAGTGACCGATTACCGAAAAGCAGAAGGCCTTCTTGCATATAAAAATTCCTCGCAAGGGCTATAATAGCGGACGTCAAAGCCACATTCCAAATTCCGAAGTCTATCATTGATTCTTTGCGATTCTCGTGCTAATGCAAATGCCTAGTGCCATCGGCACGTTCATATTCCACTCATGATGCTTGAAGTTCCCATTGTAATTGACTCATGCTGTCTCGTCTTGGAAGCTAAATACAATCCCAGCAAATATCAGGCAAATCTTAAGCTTTTCCACCCGTCAAGCCGCCACAGATGTGCTCAAGATAAGCATACGTATCGTACGCCGGCGCAAACTCTCTCGGAAACACAAACCCCGTCCTCCGACCAGTTCCACCGAAGTTTGACTTGCCCGTCATGGTTCCAGACGTCACCAAGAGTGGATCAGCCGCCTCCATCTTAACAACCTCGCCCATTTCATTGATCCAGATGCGTGGGAGAGCAATCGCTATTCTGCCGGGGGTTCGAGATGGCGCGCCAGAACTTCTTGATGCCCAGTTGGCTCTTAATTAGTAGCTGAAGAACATGATTTACTTCAGCGACGTCGAAGCAGATTGTTACTTTCTGGTTGATATAAAATTGCAATCGTGGCGCGTTGTGTCCGTGGACTGAAGCACTCGAATGTCAGACTGTATTCCATACGCCCACACAAGACGAAGCAAAGGTGCTATGTCGAAGTACCCGTCACTCCTCATTTCGATCTGGTACGAATAGTTGTTAGTTTTTGCGCGGCAGTGACTGGGGCACAGGACTCCGAGCTCGATCTCGATGTTGCGAAGTAGTTTCACGCAAGTCCCAATCTTATTGAACCAACATGCCATGGTGTCAGCAATGTAGTCTCCGTTTTTGTCATGATCGTCACGTGAAGAAGCATATGTATTCTTTGTAATTCGGAACGTGTTGTTGCTGTAGAAGGTAGACAACGTCTCGCGGAAGATCTGGCGACAGACGATGAACAGTGAGGTGCCGGGTTGGCGAATCTTAGCTATAGTTGACGGTGTGTTTCCAGTGCTAGCGATGCCGTGCACAGCGTATCTAGGCTGTGCCAGATCATCTACAGATTGAGGTCAGCTCGCGTCAGTCTGATCGATTCTATTCATGTTGCGCACTTACCTGGCTTGCGTGCCATCCTTGAATTGTCAGTCTGATGATTGTATTTCACGACATTCAACGGAGCCTCATGTAGGAAGATGAGGTCGTAGATCCTGTTGCGGTTCTCCGGTGGAAGCTTCGTAAGGAACGCCGAGTCGCGCTGATCGATCTGTGCCGCCGCAGAGGCCATTGTGATGTATTTTCGGCGTGTTCAACGCGTTGGAGAAGAGAAGAAGAGATCTAGGCTGGTGGGCGACCTTGTGTCGTCCTACCTAAGAGTCCGGGCTTGGCAAGCCGCTAAAAATTGAATGCGTAGTTCAAGGTGAAGAGGGGAAGAGCACCAAAACAAACAAACTGTGCCGACATCGCCGATTGCATCTAGTGCTCATTGTGAGTCTTTGCACATCTTTGTGCAAACCTGATTCGTCTAGAGCGTGCTTCTCGTCATCCGTGGTGATAAAAAGTAAACGCAAGTCCAAAACCAAGCACCTCCACCAGTGAGCATCTTCCAACAAAGGCGAAAGCGACTTGAAGTACCTATGCCCATTCTAAACCAGAGATCATTGTTGAAAAAAATACCCCAGTCCACCAAACAAACGCAAGCACATAACAGTAAAAGGTAAGATTGATCTACCTTCCCGCCTAATCACCACTCCAACCTAAAGCCCATACCCCCTCAACCACCTCACCTCCCGCGCCTGCATTTCCAACGCCCTCCTCATCTCAACCCCATACTCCCTCTCCCTCTCCCTCACCTTCACCCCCTGCACCTCCACCGCATCCTCAAAGAAATCGCCATCAAACAACGGCTCAGCGCCAAAGCTCACTGTACCAAGCTTACCGTCGCCCGTCCAAACCACCAAATCATCATTATGCGAGGAGTTAGATACGTGTCGTGTAGTGGGTATAATCTTCTGCACGATATCGCCCCAGCCGGTCTCCATGTCTGCTTGTAGCGGATTCGACATTTGCGGCGCCACGTGCTGGACGCGGCGCTGCAGATCGTTAATGTTGAAATGTCGGACGGGCGTCGCGCAATCTCGTTCCACCCACTTGATATTCCCGTCGCCGTCCGAAAAAACCACTCTTGTACCGTGCGGCGCGACAGCAAGCAGCTTCGAACTACTAGCCGTCTGCCTGTTCTGGTAGCCTGCTTGCGAATTGCGACTCGTTGGATATGTGGGGTCGGAGGAGAGGTTGTAGAGTTCGAGTGAGCCTTTGCCTTTGTATGAGCCTGCTGCGAGGAGGGTGTGGCTGGGGGCTGGGTAGGGGAGGCATGAGAGGCATGAGAGGCGCGCGCCGGAGTGTACGGTGCCGCGGAGGCGCGGGAAAAAGCGGCGGTCGAAGTTTAGGAGGGAGGTGAAGCGGCCTGCGACCCAGATGGTGTCGTCTGGGAGGTGAAGGATGGATAGGGCGCCGGGTTGCGAGAGGGAGACGTGGTTGCCGAGAGTTGCGGTTTCGAGGCTGTTTGATGGGCCGCTGATGAGCTCGCAGCGCGTTGATGAAGGTGGGGCTGGGGCTGGGGGTTTGCGGAAGTCGTGTAGGTGCAATGTCCAGTTTGTTCCGACTGTCAACGGGGATGTGTGATGTGCTTCCGACAGGGCGGTGATTGGGAAGGGGTACGGTGTCCGCGAGACAACTTGCAGAGTATTGATGTCGACTTCGTTGAGGACGTTTTGCACTGCGAAAAAGCCTTTTTGCAGCTTGTCGTCAATGCTTACGCACTCTACAGCGCCCGTCTCCGTCATGATAGCTTGACTCTGGCTCAGTCGCGTGTCGTAGTCTAGATCCGAGCCGCGATTCGATAGTAGTCCGATATTCGTCTTTGAGATCATCTTTCCCATCCGCTCGCTCTGAGCACTTGCGTCCCAGATGCATATACTTCCATCGTCCATTGGCGCAATGAGCCTGTGCGCCAACCCCTCGTCATCGAATAGTATTCCCGCACCCGTAGCTTCGCGCCTGACTTCGTCTTCATCGCGCCCTTCGTTGCCAGCATCTTGGAAGAAGCTCAGTTGCTGCGGCGCATGGCGCTGTATGAAGTCTTGGTACCAGTTGACCTTCTCGCCAGGGTAACTTGGGTCCCATTTCGTCCTCAGTGCTTCCCACTTCGTCTCCCTAGTGTTCTCGGCGCTTGACGCATGCGCATCGTGTCCATTCGTGTCCAGGACATTGGCGATGTTGTTCGCGGCGGTGATGAGTTCGGCGAGGCGCGGATCGATATCGGATGTGGCTTCGATGCGCCGGCGCCGGCGTTCAGCAATAGAGTGCGTGAAGCAGTGTGTCTTCCATAGATTGTTGTCGCGCGAGAGGCCGAGGAGCTGGCGCGATACGATTGAGAGGTTCACGAGTTCGGCGGGTTCGAGGTCTGTGGTCGTGGTTGTTAGTGGTGGGTGGGGTGGAGATAAGCTGGGGATAGTGTACACGCGATGATTTGGAGGATGAGCTCGTGTGGGAGGTGTTTCATGATGTAGGTATACAGGAGGATATAGGGTTGGTAGAAGCGTAGGAAGAGTGTTAGAGGTAGGAATGCTGTGTGGAAGGAGCAATGGCGGATGCGACGCGTTTATCTCGAGTTGCGATCAAGAGCCATAGCTCCGGTACGAAGGGCTGACGACATACGGTACATGACTCGCGCCTTTCTACCGTCAGGCAATCTGTAAGCTGAGGGCGTCTTCATCATCGCGCCCTTTCTATGGAATGATGTCGAGTCCACCAGCAATTTCACGCACATCTTGCACGCACCCATAGTCGGCAGTTGATAGCTGAAAGAAAAAACAATCTTTGTCGTTCAAAGGAATTGGTATCTCTGCCTGCGCCCAAGGTAAATGAACCTTCAATTATGTACACCCGAACACCACCTTATCCATTCGTAAAGCACTGAAACTACCTTTGATGAATTGCAAGCATGTGCTCCCGGAACGCCAAGCTAAACACACAGTCCCACTACCGCACCTGCTTCTCAAGATCCTCGGGCGGTGTCTTGACCGTCGGCAACTCTGCCGCCGCCTGAGATGGCCGATACGCCTGATACTGCTGCGCGCCCTCCTTCTCGTTGATCACCGGCATAATGCTCGTATCCGCCAGCTCCATCGCATTCGGTGGATGAGCGAAACCACCTTGGTTCATACCCGGTGAATAGCGAGGCGGTGCGCTGCCCCACGTCGCACGACCGTCGCCGTTCCCACCTCCAAGGCCAACAGTATCCGGCGCAAATGCAGGTCCGTTGCCGGCCTGGAAGCCTGTTCCTGATGGTAGCTCTGCGTGTCCTGGGACGTTGGATACGGGACGCGTGGCTCCGATAGGTGCGCCGTCGATTTCTGATGTGCCCGGCTGCGAGTGCCTGTACACGTCCTTGCCGAGTTTCCCACCTGCGAAGGCTGGTGACACTGAGCTACCATCCATTTCTGGTGAATCTTTGTACGGAGCGGTCTTCTTCTGGGTCCGGCGTTTGCGCAGCAGCCAGATGAGGATGCCGAGGAGGGCGAGGGCGAGCGGAATGCCAACGGCGCATCCGATGATGACACCGAGGTTGGAGCCGGAGCCAGAGCCAGAGCCGCTGTTAGACGGACTGTTCGTATTTGCGCCTGGCGTTGGCGTGGCATAAATAGTGACAGGGACCGTGACAATTTGGCCATTGGGCCCAGACGACACACTCTGCGATACCGAAACTGGCGTGGGTGAAGCGGACGGGCGTGATGATATTGCTGCGTTCCTGGACGAAGGGTTGCCGGCCGTCGACGAGTCAGGTTCAGGTGTGCGCGAAGGTTGGCTGCCACCTCCGGACTCACTCGCCAGGCCCGTGATCGAGGAGAGGACGGGGGCAGAAGATGCCTGGTTGCGACCAATCGTTGCATATGGCCTGCCGTCTTGGAGCTGGAAGAACGGACGTGGAGCCGGAGACTCTTGACAGCACTTGACGTTCACATTGTCGGCATTACAGCACCAGTCGTCGTTGTGGTTGGAGCACTGGGCCATCGCCTCGCCGCCGGGTCGATCTTTGTCTATTTTCGAGTTAGCCCAAACGCCCGGGGAGGAACAGAAGTCGTACTGTAGGTGCATAGGTTTGAGGGACAGCCTGGTGAGTTCCAGTTTCTGTCGGTACAGCTGTAGGTTCCGTATATCTTGGCTGCAGGGTTGTAGCATAGGCCGTTGTCGAGACACTCCCATGTGTCTGGGCAGCATGCTGAGCCTTCAGCTGAGGAGCATGGCTTCTCTGAATCAGCGGCTAAAGATTTATTGGGGTAGTCTGTCAATGTCAGTAATCGAAACCTCGAACAACAGCGCACGACTTACAGCATTGCGCGTCTTGAGCGACAACTTGCGCAGCAAGGGCAGCGACAGCGACGACGCGCAGCCACGTGAGCGTCGACCTCGCCATGATGGTGTTTTGTGCGAGTGTCGAAAGCGAGAGAGGTGGGTGTGTAAGTGAGTGAGCGAATGTCTTTGCCGCAATCACAGCCCCAGTACTATCCAAATAGGGAAGACCACGGTATGTGAGAGAAGTGTGCAAGTGAGAGTGAGGGTCGAAAGGTCGTCAGGGTCAGGAATGCAAGCCTCGTATCAGCAGGTGCGCACCGTATTCAGTAAAAAGAAGTGCTCGGCTACACGCGATGATCACAGCGTCTGTCCTGCGCAAGTGTTGTTTGCGCCAATCTTCTCTTTGCCAGACCGTTCAGAGCAAACACCTCATAAAGCGACCAATTGGACGCGCCGCTAAGTGGAAATATATCGGGTGGTGGATGTATTCAATATGAGAGTGACGCCATAGGTCGTATCACACGGACGAGGATCTGCATAGGTGAACGCTTGGGCCAAGACGCAGTGTCGATTTTGGTTACGAGGCTGTGCTGTTCGTGCCACGAGCGTTGCATTCGTAGGGCGTTGCTAGACGCAATTAGTTAGATCTCTAAAGCGGTCGAAAAATCAGTCCTCTCCGCCGCGAGACTACGAGCACTGATTACCGTCGCAGAGCAAGACGACACAACACGATACAAAACCTGCTTCCCGCACGTCCTCCCTGCAATTGGAAGGTGTTACTACAAGCACATCCATGCACATATCCGAAACTCCTAAGCATCGATTTCGATTTCGGCTTGCGGCCTATGGGAAAGCACACAAAATCATGCATTTCGCCTCTTCAGGCTCGATCCGGACACGGGCCCCCTGTTTGATCGTCAGCAATATTCGCCAAGGTCGGGGATGACGTTGGCGGGTTACACAGGGGAAGTTCGGATGTCACTGGGGACGGAGTGATCACGACGATGAAGAATTTGGACGTGGGTTAGTGAGGACGCTTGTGGGGACGGCGTGCTTTACCTAATCTGCGTCAGACGGCTTCGAGAAAACTGGAAGAATCTACCACGACCAAGAGCGCGGGTACGTTTGGCAGATGCTATCATCGCCCTTGGCATGCTCAAACATCTGGCACGTACTGTCGTTCTGCTGTTGAGGAACTGCAATGTAACAACTGCAGCCACATGAGCTCTTATGCCCGGGGCATCGGCGACCGTATCCAGACGGTCCTTCCTCGTAACATCAACTCCACACTATACGAGGAACCTCGGTCGCCAAAAAGGCCGTTCAAAATCTCACCCATGGCTCTATGGGCGATCGGCACAGGCTAAAAAACGAAGCTTCAACATCACGAGAGCACTGCGTCCCGGGTAACCGAACAGCTCTCAGGGACTATTACGAGCCGGGAAGCACTGTTTAGTGTAGAGCTCTATGCTATAGCAATGGCCCTTAATGCCGTTTTAGAATACAGTCTTCAAATGCACATGCCGTTCGAGCTGTGAATAGATCACAGATTCGAAGGTAATGGTAGGGTGTAAGAAGGGCCGCAACAGCATGATCCACGCAGGCTGCGTGGACTTCTGATGCCGACAGGTAGGCCGTTGTCAGCGCGTTTGGCCTGGACAGGCAACGGTTTGCTTATAACACATGGCTCTGGGACTGCAGAGGAAGGAGTGGATACTCATGTGCTGCGAGCTTGGACTTCAGTCAAGTTAAGTCAACCCACTCTGGGTGAGTATGAAAGGTAATGAACACTGACTCAAGGCGCTTACGAGAGAGGAAGATTCCCTTCACATTCAAATTCGTCGGTATGCCCCTAATTCCACAGCTACCTTTCATCCGACCTCAGCACTGAATTCACAATCCCAAATCAAGCATCAACAATTTCAGCCCCAAGCAACATACCATCCCCCAACTACACACTCCCTCAAATCTTCCCCTCCCTTTTCAGGCGCCTCAAAGTCTCCTTATTCTCTTCCCTCGCACTCATCCTCCCCCCACTCCTTTTTCCCTTCTCCCTCCCCTTCCCCTCCACATCCTTCGAATTATCCATATCAGCATGTAGCACTCGAATCTGATGCTTCATCACCTTCAACAATAGATTATCCTCCAACTCCGCAGGGACATCAACACGTGGCATAACCATCTTATTGACCTTAGCCTCGGCCTTGACTTCCGCGGCTTCGTCGGCCTTCTTCGCGTTTTCGGGTGAAGGTGTGATGGGAAGGGGTTTGTTGCAGTCTTTACACTTGGCGACGCAAGTGCATGTCTCCACGGCTTTGGTCTCAGTGACTTTGGTCTCGGGCTTGTCGTCTCCGCTATCCGCACTCGCTGCTTCCTCCGCATCCACAATCTCAAAGTCGTCGCCCTTGAAGCCGCGCACGAGACTAAGGAGCGACATGACAAACAGCTCCTTGAGATACGCAAAGCTAAAGCCCTCGGTAAGCTGCGCGATGATGCTGGCCAACTCATTCGGGAACGCAACAGTCTCATTCTTGAGCAATTTCGCGCGCCAGTACTCTGCATATAGACGGCGCTCCTCCTCGCCAGGAATCTTGAAGTGGTATTTTCTGTCGAAGCGGCTGGGGCGCTTGGAAATAGCTGGATCGAGCTTGTCGAGATGGTTCGTGGACCCAATCATGAGGATACCATCGTTACTCTCCAGCCCGTCCACTTCATTGAGGAAGTACGAGCGAATGTCATCGTTGACGAGTGAGTCCAAATCCTCAAAGATCAAGAGGCAAGGCGCCATGCTGCGCGCCTTCTGAAAGATCTGGCGAATAGCATACTGCTCGGTATTGCATTTCGTTTCGAAGCCCTTTACGTACAGGCTTGGAATCGCGTCGTGGCGGCCATACAGCGTGGACATGAGCGCCTTGATTGAGACTGTTTTGCCGTTTCCAGGGACACCGTGGAGGATGACGCCGCGCTTCCACGGGACGGCGAATTGCTTGTACAGTCCCTGGTTGTCGAAGAAACCTTGTACGTCTTCGATGAGGCCTTTCTTCATCTCGGGATCGAGAATTACGTCGTCCCATGAGGCGCCGTCGACCGACTTCCAGAGCTCCTTGGACTTGGTCCAGCGGCCGTCGTCGAAAACGAAAATCTCGTTATGGAGCTGGGAGGTCCATTTTCCCGCTGCAAGGAGCAGCGCGTCGGTCTCGGCGCAGCTTCCGTTGGTAATGTTGGATGTCTCGCGGGGAGATAGGATGTAGAACATGCGAGCCTGCGGCTTCATCATGTCCTGCCATTGTGCCCAGTAGAGGAGGTACTCTTTATTTTCCCAGACGTACTGATACCTTGCGAAGCGATCGTCGTCTAGCACCTTGCCAGGATGCGACTTCTTCTCGATGCCTTCGCCCACAGCGCGCCACGCTTTGCCGGCCATGAACTCTTCATCCTTGCCGTCTCGTGTGAGCTTAGCGTTGCCCGCACTTGCGTAGTCGAAAAGCGAGGCGTACTTCTCCTCTACTTCAGTGACATGGTGATTTGGGTACTTGTTGCGGAGGAGATTCAGGACAACAGTCTTGGTCTCGACACGTGGGGCATTGGCATGGGCCTTAAAGGCAAAGAAAGAATCAGCGCTATTGGCCTGGGTGTCCGAGAGGATGGTGTTGGAGTCTGTCATTGCGGAGGATAATAACGTAGTCTGGGTAAAAGGCAAGTGTCGAGGTAAGATTAGGAACGTGTGGGGAAGTAGCAGGGAAGGAGAGTAGTTCAGGTGTTCGACGAGAGGAGAGAGACTGGCAAATGAATGGTTATATACGTTACTATGCTCTCACATTACGCAGAAATGGGCGGCCTCACAGTCACGCTTTTTCTCACAGGCGCAACACCCGCAATGCACATGTCAATTTCCTTCTAGGCAGCAGCAATGCCACGATACTGGGACCTATGGAACGTCGTCCTGCAGTACGTGTACGCGTGTTGCTGCTTTGAACGATCGCTGGACACATTCGAAACGAGCCCATTGGTCATTCAAGTGGCTGTGGTCAGCCTTTACAAGGCTTGTGTCGGCGTACAGCCAATCGTAGATGGGAGTTGGTGTGAGTGGCGAATGTCTCCTGCACCATACACGTACTCCGCGGATGCGGTCCCTTAGCGACTGGTACACGGTAAGGACTAGTTACGCCCCATCGTAGACTGTTGAATTCATCGGTGAGCGTAACTTTCGGGTCACGATGGAGTAGAGACTCCGCGCATGCATGAAGGCTGTTGCGAACGCGCACGCGCGGAGTGCGGCTTGTATCGGGCTAACCAGAAACAGCCAGCTGCAGATATCAAATTCCCGATTTCGATCGACATGAGGCTCTGTGCCAGCCTATGCTATACAAAATGTTCCTGATCTGTCGAATGTAGGCGAGTAGAGTCGCATGTCTTAGCTCCAGAGTCCTTCACGAGGCATTAGTATTGCAGGAACTTGAGACAGCCGCAAACAGCCATTAGCGACGTTTCGTCTCAGCCTGTCCACTATTCAATGTCCCAAGTTGTCAAGTAGAAGCGATGAAGTTCCATAATGTTGCTAGTGCCCCGCACATTGCATCTGTGTTGAGTATTTGGACAGCCGCGAGCAGTGATTGGTGGCGATAGTTGGGCTTCATGAGGCGCAAAGTATGGAGGGACCGGATATCTCTGAAGCTGCCATGAATGATCAATGACTGTTCGTGTCGGTTCGTGGCCCGTATCGTTGCGACGAAACAAGATGTTGCAAAGGAAGAGGCTGATGCAGATCGATAACCATGACAAAGCCTTAGCCTACACCAAGACGCACTACCCACACTGTCATTCACATCTCGCAATCCTCAAGAGAAAGCATTGGTTGATACCATGCATTCAATTCATGTCAGCTATCAAGCTATTCGGGTAGCCTCGCATCTCAGCAAAGGTCCTTCAACCCATTCCATCGCATCCCACATACCAGCCATATTCCAGGCCTGGCAGAACAGAACGCCTTCGCAATGTTCGTATCGAGTCGTGACTGGTTCGAGTGGCATCTTAGTGTCCAGCCATGGGGCCCTTGCTGTCGTTGGTGCTGCCCTGGCGCTCGGAACTCTGTGGAGAAAACGGTTAGCTTGTGAAAGATGGCGAGTGGGCATGGAAACGTACCTCGGATGACTGAACGTCGCCCTTTTCTAGGATCTTCTTGACGATCTCGTCCTCGTTCTTAGTGCCAAATTCGTTCTCGAGTTGTGAGTTGCTGGCGGTGTTGAGGACACCTTGCTTGCCGTGCCTGGGCGTTGTTAGTATTTCTGACATGTCTATTGAACAAACCCTTGTTGACTTACTCGGTCGTCATGATCTTCCATCCGGCAACGACGTCGGTGAGAGGGATCGTCTTATCGCTCTTCCATTGGGTCACGATGTCGGAGCTTTCGACAAAGATCACGAAGCCCTCGTTCGCGCCCTGGTAGAAGACCTTGGTGGTGCCTGCGTTGCCCTTCATGTTGTCGGGTTTGTTGGTTCACTTGTGTGTTTTGGTGTGTCGTTTGTGTGTGGAGCTCCTGTGAAGCTGATCGTGGGATTGGAGTGTTGGTTGTGTGAGACGTGTCGATGGAGGGGCCTGAAGCTCAAGTGATGGAGGGGCTATTTAGCTGGCAGGAGCTCGTGAGCTCCTTCGCTACGTCATTGCCAAGGCCAGGCACAAACGTCTCAACTCCAGGTTTGCAGGTGAGGCTCAATTTCTCTCACTTTCCACGTGCCAGGGTATGAGACTGCATTGCGGCTCTTGCTGAAACATGGTGTGCTGAGTCTCGTGGCTTGATGCTGGTGATGATGATCCTCTCGTGCTTCGAGCTTCAACCTGCCACGATGCCGCCGCTCCCGCACCAGACTTCACCATGCACATAGCAATGACGCTGACGCTATGATTATATTTTGATTTCTACTATCCAAGTACACGCAGCGATGCATGCTCCGTCAATTATGCCGTCGATACGGTCGCGTGCCCGTTGACGTCACTCCCTTCTCGAATCTCCAGAAGCCCAACGTGGCATGCGGGTGTGCCTGGCAGGATACTAGTGATCGGCATGGAGCCATGCTCTGTCTTCCCCAGTGATTTTCATTACTCGTCAGTCTCCGTCGCATATGCTATTGTAACCACTACTGCCCCAAGGATGATTGTCGTGACTGCGTAAAGTATCCTCCATGTCTCCACCTTGTTCCGACCATTCCGCCATCCAACAACAAACAATCAACGGGTGCTCATCCAATTGAGCTTTTCGGTAACAATGGTGAAGGCTGTCATACCCAGAACTTGAAAATCTTGCTCTTGCTTTTGAGGAATTTCTTCGATGGCGGCATGCCTGAAGGTTCGCCTCGTGAACTGCTTTCACGTGTCTCTTTCCTCTTCTGGCCTTCGTTCTCACCGCACATCACCAGAGCAGGCCGGGGTTCCTCGAATGGACGCTGGACTGTGGATGCCGAGCCATGTGAAGTGGACCTGGCCGCGACTCGAGCGCTGGACTCGGATCGCGGGAGATTCATGATGTGTGTCGAGAGTCTTCGCACTCGCTTTGGCCTCGCGGGCGTGGCCTTGTCGCTCGAGCGTTCATCCCCACCGGCGCGGTTCGCGAGACGCCGTCGGCGACTGGACGGCCTTATGTCCTGGATCTCGAAGTCGGTGGGAAGGAAAGCAGCTGGTGCTGTGTGAAAGTCTACTACAGTGGGGGCCGGTCGACGATCTGTTGCTGAGCGAGGTCGAAGATTGCCATGAGACATCTTGTTGTGCACTCGACTGCCAAAAGAATCTTCCGACCGCGTGTTGCTCATGCTTGAGAAGCTGGGTGAGCGACGAGAGAAATTGCTCGCTATGCTAGCCATACTTAGCTTCCGCATGACCGAGTTGGCTGACGCGCGAATCTGATTCTCGACCTTTCGGCTCGACATGCCAGGGAAAGGCAGCATATCCTTCGTCCAAACTTCTTCCAGCATCGTCTCCAGGCGAATCCGCTCCGCTCTGCGTGGCGCCAGTGTCGGGATCTGGTTGGTTGACATATGAGACTGTGAACGCGTCACCATACCGGGTGAGAAGGTGGGAGGCACGTCTGGCAGCTTTTGTGCCTGTGTGTTCTTGATAATCACTTGGCTCGTGTGCGTCTTTGCACCCAACGTCGCAGCTCTATGCACTGACATGCGCCGCACAAGGCTGTCGGCATGTCCAAACACTGGTCCGAGAGACTTCATCTCCAGTGACAGCGATGAAAACATGTCCTGCATGGTGGATTGGCCTTCAGTGAAGTCGTGCGTCTCGTAGACAATGCGCTCACGAAGCTGCTTCTTCCATATTTCCTCCTCTTGTATGGAGCAGCCGCTCAGGATCACTTCATGCAGCCGGTGACCATGCTCAAAAACGAGCTTCCACGTATGTATTGCGGTGTGGCACTGTACGCCCCGTCCATTGTCCGCTTCCTCAATGCTAGCATTTGCTAGCCCGATCGAAGCTACCACAGTGTAGGGCGTGTGAAAGCGACTCGTGGTTGCAAGCACGAGACAGGACTTGTATAAGACACACACCATATACTGGCCCTTGATGCGTGGCTCCGGAGTCTGAAAGGCGACGTGCAGGACTCCGCACAGCAAGACATGGCCAAGTAGGCGGAAGACGAGGGCTCTCGATATTGGCTGCTCCTGAAAAGCAAGACGGTCCTGTAGCTGCCATGTGATTTCGATCAGTCGTCGGGTTTTCGGATCGTCTTTCGCTTTGTTGACCTCTCTGATGGTCTCTTGAAGTCGAAAGAGAGCCTTCTCCAATTCGGCGTGTGCCTCAGGGTCATCGTAGACCGGTGTGTGGCGGCACAGGTCGTCGAAGAGCAAAGGGTACTTGCATACCCTCTGTATTGGCTTGATCAGCAAGTCAGGGAAGCTGAGCGCCTTCTTGTTGCCTGCATCGCGGTTGTTGTCCGAGGCGATGACCTTTTGTAGCGCCTCAACACCACGCTCGTATTCTTGCCAACCATGGAGTCCCTTGCACATGGTCGTGAGGTCGTGCGACATCGTAGTCCAGTGTGCGCCATACTCCTCGTATGTGAAGAAGCGTTTCATGTGTTTGTTGAAGATCTTGGCGATAGCTCCTACCGTCTTGGTGTCGGTGACAAGACCTCGAGGTCGGCGATCTGGAGAGCGACCAATCTCAAGCGAGTGCCGCAATCGCCGCGTAACTTTGTGCTCCGCCAAACGTCCAGGTATGATATCTGCACTATGAAAACGAATATGCTTAGCTTTCGTAACAGGATATGCCTCGTGGTGTGCGCTCTTGGTAAAGTCGGCCTTCGGCACCGCTTGATGAAGCTCATTCAGCAAGTCCTCATGCAATTGTAGGATTTGGGAGATGTTCTGTTGTATGGATGACTTTGTGTGACTTGATAACGTGGGAAGGGTGGTAAGGATCATGAAGTAATCCTGAACTTGTTAGCCCAAGGTCTCGAAAACACACTAAGACGGTCACATACGTTTATCAAGACCTTGAGGTCGGCGATGTAGCCTTCCTCAGAGGCTATCAGCTCTTCGACAATTTTCCGGCGTTGAAGAGACCGAAGCCACGCGCTTTCGTCAACAACAGGTCCAAGCGGTCCGCGATGGCTGTCCATGGATCGTCTGGCGTCAGAATAGTGGCTGCTTCTGCCAATTCGACTTCTGCCCGGGTAGCCCGCATCAGAGCGAGGAGCAATGCTTGTACTGCCGACAGTCATGGAAGCAGTCTTCATCGTCCCCACATAGCCAGTCGAGGAGGACATCGACTCAGACGTCCTACGCATGGACTCGTGGAGGTGATTTGCCTGTGTTGTTGCATTTAGATCGCCGCTGCCGAGATCGAACGACAGCCGAGGACCCTCCGTATGATGTCCCTTCCGCCGCGCAAGGTGGCGACGTCGCAAGGTACTCATCCACCGGCGGAAAGGTTGTGAGATGATAGCATCGGTGGGTGCAGGGAGTGACGGCTCTGCGGCCGGTTCGTCGCCACTGTTGTCCGAGAAACGCGTGTCTGGTAAGGGTACATGCATAGCTTCGTAGAGATCGAACAAGTCAGATTCCTCGAGGTGACCATCGTCGACTTCCATCGCTCCGTCCGAGCTGTCACTGCTTTCGGAAAGCTCTGGTACGTGCTGGATGTCTCTGCTCTTCCTGGAGTATGGGTTGGCGGGAGCTGTTGTTCGCGAGAAAGTCGGGACCGGCCGGCTGACACCGCACGCTCGCTTCCGGGGATCATGGACATTGCTGCTGACCGGAAGCAGGCTGAGTAGCGACTGAGAGGTCAGCGGTGGGGTGTTCTCATTCCGATGAGCCCAAGGACCACTGGTGTTTGAACCGAGGGAATACAGAGAGCAAGCAGAAGCATTGCGGGCTGTGATGTCGTTGAGGGGGGCGAACAAAGCATCCCTTGTTGGAGAACCAGACTGGAGGTAGGGGTTGTCGCTGAAGGATCGCTTGAGTGGACTTTGAGGTCGGAGAGACAGTACATAGGCCATGTTGGTGTTCGCAGTGCTTCAGGCACTGTATTCTGGCAAGCTTGAGTTCTGGAGTGGCATGAGAGATAAATATTACTGCATCCAACGGCAATTGCTAAAGGAGAGACGGGTTTTTTTTGATAGTGCTGAAGAAACGTTACTGAGTATCGCTGCGGAGAGAAAGAGTGAGCATGCTGAGAAAGGAAAGTGCATCGGTTTGTCGAATGCCTGCCGCGATGATGTTTGAGTCCGGCAATTGATAGAGCAGTGAAGTGGTAAGAGCATTTTGAGCGTGAGCCACGAGCAAAACGCGTGGTCGCCGTGTGAGAAATCATAATGGCAGGCGCATGTCAAGCAGGGAAAGGGCGAGCTCAAAGTACCGTGAGACTTCAAGAGAAGGAGGAGCTACGCCGTCAAACAACCATCGATTGTTATGCAGTCTAGTATGTCCTTCTCACATCACGGCATTATCATGATCTCGAGGAAGATGGAAGAGGATGAGGAGTGACAGCAAACTGGAACAGTTCTTCGGGGAAAGCACTAACGCGCATTGGGTCGGAGACCGTGCACAAACTTCGCCTTCAACTTACAACAACAGACTTCTACAAACCTCACCAGCAACGACCCAAAAGTCTCTCCATCTCCCCGAAGCGAAGCGCAACGCCACAGACGGATCAAGAAGCCCATGACGTATTATCAACGCTACGCCTTACGAGAGACTTCAATAGGTATTCTAGCCACGCTCGCACGCTAAAAATCTTCGGCCCTGTCCACGACAAAACCCAACGTCGCCGAGACACGGCTTGCCTGCGCAGATGCATGCCCACTCCTTGGCGAGAGAACTCAAAAAGGGGTGTTCGCACGAGCGTCATTGTTGACCCCACAGCAGTTTCATGCCCTTGAACCTGTCAAGATACCCGGTGTTTTCGGGACTCTGGATTTTCAACAACAGAACTCTGCTTGAGATCTTCGAAGCTCTGCGTATGCCTTCACGGTGTACGATCTTACACATACATCAGTCAGGTTTTCATGAGAGTAGCTCGACTTCGAGTCACGCAGGGTGAGTTAAGCAGGTCTTGGAACCTGGGTAATAAGCGTTCACACGACGTCAATCGCTTGCGGAACAACTTCGGCTCTATGCAGCCGGCATCACCGTTAGGAAGGTGGCCAGATGGGCAATATCGAAAATCGCATACCATGCAAAAAGCAAGCCAATATCGATGAAGCATCCGAGAGCTTTCAGGTCTACTGTCGACAAGTATGATGACCGTCGGGACCAAAAGCTCGGTATCTACATGTGTCCAACACAATTCTGACAGAACAATCACGACACAATTCAGCTCTCCAAACTCTCCATCGTGGATCTACTCGCTAGTCTTGAAAAGACTAGCACCCGCTGCGCACCCTGCTAGAGCCAAGCACGCATTACCAGAGATAGTCCTCACAGCGCCCACAGAAGTTAGAGCGAACCCTACGATGCCGCTAGTCAGGTTCACTCCATTCTACAACCCACCTTCTACGGCACATACGGAAAACGTGCGAACGTATTCGGCGAAAACAATGCATCAATGCATGGCGCTGGGCGGAAGCCAAGGAAACCCTCGTATGGGCTCCTTTTAAGGACTGATACCCCAGGCCACGATACCTTTGCTGAACTTCACACGTTTTCCAACCAGTACACTCGCTACACTTGATACTAATACGTACCATTCTTAATACCTAATAATGCCTTCCCTCACCCGCAACGCCCTCGCGCTCAGCGCCCTCTCTGCCTTCGCAGCCGCCCAAAAGCTCGACGCCCCCTGCGCCGATGTCGTCCTCTTCATGTCCCGCGGCAACGACGCGCCATACCAGGACTCCCGCACGTTCCCCTTCGTCGACGCTACGTGCGGAAAGTTGAGGGCCGAGGGCAAGACGTGCGACTTCATTGAGATCCAGTTCGATAACACGCTTGGCGGCGATTACTGCGCGCAGCTCGCTGAGGGAGCGCGTAATGGTGTCTCGCAGATTACTGCTTTCAACGCAAAGTGCCCTTGCTCGCACATCGTTGTCAATGGGTACTCCCAGGGCGCGCACGTCGTGGGAGATGTCCTCGGTGGACCTGGTGGATGTACATTTAATTCGCCGGGTCTGGACAGCGCGTCGCCTGCTGGTGAAGCTAGTAAGTCTCAATCCCTTTTCACACCAGTGAAAATCTGTGTCTAACATCACCTAGTCGCCGCCGCTCTCCTCTGGGGCGACGTCATGCACACCGCCAACCAGCCCTACAACGTCCTCGACGGCGCGGGTCTGCAAAAGAACCCCCGCAGCCCCGACGACCTCGCCCGTCTCAACCGCTACGCCCCTGTTCTCCGTTCTTACTGCGCTGCCGGCGACCCAGTATGTGCCAACGGCGCCGACGTTGCTCAGCACTTGAACTACTTCGAGCTGTACACTGACGAGGCGTCGTCGTGGGTTGTGTCGAAGATTGCTGATACTGCGCCTCTGTGTGCGGCTCCTACGCCTACGCCTACGCCTAGCCCGTCGTCGACTGTTGTTGCCTCGTCTGTTGGTGACGCTTCGTCGACTGCGGCTGCGGCGTCGTCTGGGGGTATTGTTGCGCCGCCTGCTGCGTCTTCCAGCTCTGTTGCTTCTCTCTCGGCTGCGCCTCCTGCGGCTGCTTATCCTACCTCTGTGGTTACTCCTGCTCCTTTCCCTGAGCCCCACCCGTACGAGCCTGAGTGCGTTGCTGCGGTCAAGGTCGAGTACGTTTACGTGTAAGAGACATAAGAACATGGGGTGAAAGAAGAAGATGTGGTGAAGATGCAGATGAATGACAAGACTATCATAAAGAATCAATTCTGTGGTCATCAAATAGGTGCTCTTGCTTGACATGCATGTGTGGTGATCGTGGTGCTTTGCAAGTGGCTCACTGGTCCTCCGTGAATGTTTACGAAGATGCTCTGAAATCTATGAAGAACTTGAACTACCTTGCTTCATTGGATGCCTGAAGAGTCGAAAGGAGTGTGGTGATCTAAAGGTTGGAGTGCAGAGTGAGTAAATGAAAGTCCACCCTTGCTGCCGGACTTTGCCCCGCACTGCTTAACGCCGTGCTGCTGTCAACCCCACGCAAACTCCTGTCACTTGAAAGCTCGACGTCCTGTAACATGGATGACATACACGCGCCTACCGTGTCGTCAGGCCCTACGACCAAGGGCTACTCCAATGGTATATCAAAAGAGCAGCTGTCGCTGCAGGAGCTCATCGCAGAGAAGGACAGGGTAGAGACGGAGCTCAAAGCGCTGGGCCAGGTGTTGGACTCAGTCAGTACACACGTATACCGCGCAGACCTCCAGCTGATGAAATGTAGCACGGCGTACACATGAACACCGGTCTCACTACCTTCGATGGCTTCCCGCGCTCCGACATCGACGTCCCCCAGAGTACGCGCCACCACAACTCGCGGACTGGCTATCGCTGACCAGCGGAATAGTACGCACGACGCGCGCGCGCATAATACGGCTCAAGAATGACTACAAGGAGCTCATGTCACACATCGAGAAGGGCCTCCACGCGCACCACGCACGCCTAGCAGAGCAAGCACAGCGCAACCCGGCAGCGGCGGGCCAAGCACAGGCATCACTGCAGCCGGCGCCCGCGGCACTCGAGGCGCCGTTCGCGAGAGTCAACAGCGTCGTGGTAGGCAGTCCGGCGGACTCGGCTGGTCTGAAGGTCGGAGACACCATCACCAAGTTTGGGTGGGTGGACTGGACGAACCACGAGAGGCTTTCGCGGGTGGCAGAGGCCGTGTCGCAGAATGAGGGGGTGAGTGCGCATGCCCCCCAGACATGCAGTGTAGATGCTAACAGCGCATAGATACCGATCACAGTCAAGGCGCTGCGACCGAGCACGTCTGGCGGCCCAGCAGAGACAGTCCAGATGCAGCTCACACCACGGCGGAACTGGGGCGGACGCGGCCTGCTGGGCTGCCACTTGCTGCCGCTGTAGGCATTCTCACTATGAGCGAGCCACTATGGAGTCACTGAGGTGAGGTTTGGGCGGATAGGGCAGGCGCGAGGGGTTGGTGATCGGGCGCAAGGCTGGAGGAGGCAACAGCGCAGCACACAGCAAGCGTGGCGCACTGCATTTGGGCCAGCAAGCATGATACCCGGGCAAAACTGCATCTAAGGCGTAACTGAATGCGACTGTGTTTACCAATGAAGGACAATCCGTAGCAATTGATTTCAAAGCGAGCAAGGCCGCAGCTGCCTAACCACTGCCTCTGCCTGTGCTGAAAAGTGATTCAAAGGTGAGGGCGGCGCCAAGCATCCACACCGCCCGGCCAGCACAACAAAACCTCTTCCTGCCCCTCAAGCGGCCACACACCACAAGCGCTCTCGTCCCCACTCACTACTAGAGGTACGCCCAGCCCACTCCCTCACCGCATGCTCGATCTTCCGTGCAACCTCAACTAACAAATTCCGTCCCAGCCTCTGCGCACCACACCACAACACCCCGCCACTACACACAACACCTGCACCATGGCTGAAGCTTCAGCGCAGGGCAACATGCCCACCTTCAAGCTCGTGCTTGTCGGCGACGGCGGCACAGGAAAGGTGCGTCGCTATTGAGCACGCCCATTGAGCTCCCAGTCCGGCGCTGGCAGTCTGGGAGCTCGATAAACAATGCGCTCATGACAGCTTGACGGCTACTGACACACGACAGACGACGTTCGTCAAGCGCCATCTGACTGGTGAATTCGAGAAGAAGTACATTGCGACGCTCGGAGTAGAGGTCCACCCGCTCGGCTTCACCACCGTACGTTATCCGACCCTCTCGCGCCCTCGCGATACGGCATGGCATACTGACAGGCAGGCAGAACCTCGGCCCCATCCAGTTCGATGTCTGGGACACGGCAGGCCAGGAGAAGTTCGGCGGTCTGCGTGACGGCTACTACATCAACGGCCAGTGCGGCATCATCATGTTCGACGTCACCTCGCGCATTACATACAAGAACGTCCCCAACTGGCACCGTACGTCGCGCGACAACCCCGATAGGCCGTACATAGCTGACAAACCACAGGCGACCTCGTCCGTGTCTGCGAGAACATCCCCATCGTCCTCACCGGCAACAAGGTCGACGTCAAGGAGCGCAAGGTCAAGGCAAAGTCCATCACCTTCCACCGAAAGAAGAACCTGCAGTACTACGACATCTCCGCCAAGTCCAACTACAACTTCGAGAAGCCGTTCCTCTGGCTCGCCCGGAAACTCGTCGGCAACCAGACCCTGGTACGTCATTACATTCGCAGACGAAACGTCCCATGCTAACTCGTCTCAGGAATTCGTCGCCGCGCCCGCCCTTGCGCCCCCCGAGGTCCAGGTCGACCAGGCCGTGCTCGAGCAGTACCAAAAGGAGATGCAGGACGCCGCCCAGATGCCCCTGCCCGACGAGGACGACGCCGACTTGTAGATACCTCGTTGTGTGGCGCGCCCGCCCAGGCGCTGTATGGGTAGCATCGACATGAGTCACGGAACTTGGATGGATGGGACGAGCGACATCTTCACGACATGCTCGGGATATCGTTAGCGAAAATGGGCAAGACAAGGCATGCAAGGAGGTTTTGGCTGCCTGAGCACATGTGGAGCGCCGGATTAGCTGGCGTCTTCTGACGAATGAAATAAGATTAGACGTCTTTCAGGCTCTGAATATCGATGAGTGCACATTGCGTGATATAACTCATGTCGTCACGGCATGATATAGCGAAGCGCGTTCTATTTCGCGGTTTCATTTCTATTCGGAGCTGGACATCTAGCATTCCAGGTATAGGCGTCCATCTGCCTTTACATATATCCAACACCAGTCATATCGTCATCATGATTACATTTTCCCATCGCGCGAAGCAAAGATTATAAACGCCCGGACAAAGAGCACTGTGCTTACTTTGGTATATAGGAAATATGTCGTTGAGTATAGTGTGGTATGGGTGATTGTGCCGTATGTATATCGGGAGGTAAGCCTGTCCACTTTGAACGAATATGATTTCTGGGCGTCGGGAAAAGAAGAAAAAGACAGCGACGGAGCCTCATGATTGAGCCTCATGATTTCAACATGCTGTTTTCTCAGTCAGCTTGTGAGATTAAAGGGGGCAAGGAAAATAACTCACGGCGCAATCAACTGCGCATACTGCCCCTGCGGCACCAATCCCCCCTCCTCAATAACCCCCCTCAACACATCCCCCTGCGCCAAATTACTCCACAAATGAATACTCATCGCCTTCTTACTATTAAACAGCGTGTGCGCCACGCCCCTCACCTGCCCCAGCACCACATGCGCAATCGGCCACGTACCGCTATACGCCTGCAGGGTCCCGACGTCCAGTCTGATACTCTGCTTGATGATATCGTCCTGCCCGTCGGGCACCAGGAAGGACCAGTAGGAGAGGTGTACGACTGACGCCATTACGACGACGCACGTGAAGAAGGGGGTGTGCTGGAGCATGTTTCCTGGCAGACGGATTAAGGAGGATATATTTTCTGCGGAGGTGAGGCATTTCGCCGTGTGGATTTCGCGCGTTTGCGTCGGGAGGAGGACTTGGCCTGGCTGCACGCATATATTCACGCCCTCGACGCGACCGAAGCCTAAATTACTGCGTGGCCGGTGCAGCATGATGGTGCTGCCTGCGTTAACCATGTGCGCTTGGAAAAGCACTTCGTCGACGGCGCCGTGCGGGTCTACGATGTCGAGTTTGGAGGCGGGGAGGTGGAGGCGCCAGTTACAGAGGTATTGGTCTACGACGTCGACGGCGTGGTATTCGAAGGTTGAGTCTAGGCGTGCGCATTCGAAGACTTTACCTAGGATCCGGATGGCGTCGATGAGGTAGGTTGTTGAGGAGAAGGTGGGGAGCGTGGGGAGGAAGGTGGAGTCGTCGTAGTCGGTTAGGGTGGAGGGGTAGGGGATTTGCTGGGGGGGAGTGTTAGTGGGGTACGAGGGCTGGGTGGTGGTGGGAGGGTTGGAGGGTAGTGATGGGTAAAGCATCGGTCATGGAGGATTAGATGGTACGACGCTTCACTGGCGTATGCGTGATACATGCCAGTCATACGTTGGCTAATGAACCGAAAGCAAAGAAACTCGAAGGTTGAGTGGAAAGGAGGGGATCAAGGGATAAACTCACTCCTGAAAAGTACTGGTCGTTCTCGCACGGCAGCGGAACGTCCGTAACAACGTCCTTCAGCTTGAAGCTAACGCCTGGATTGACAGCTGTCATCATCCCGTTGACAGTGTACATGGACCACCAAGTTCTCCGCCAACTCTCCTCGAGCTGCAAGTCACCGCCTCCATGCATGAGAGAAAAGTCCATGCGGTGCAGACCAAGTTCCAGAGTCAAGTTCTGGGCAATGATAAAGATCTGTGCCGCTCTTGGGACCTCATTGTGCGCGTGGAGACCGATAGCAAACAACATCAGGGCCTGCACAGACCAGCCATCGCGGGGATAGTTGCCGTTGTTGATATTTCGGTTCAGGGCTTCCTTATACATATCTGCTGGCATCGACGGGATGAAGCTTGATCCGATGAATTGAACGGCGTATTCTAGAAGCGGTGCTTGTCGTTCCTTGAAGAGCTCTAGTAATCGTGGCTCCGGGAGGCAGAAGGGATGTGAGTTGTAGAAGTTGTGGAAGAAAGCTTGGACTGCGGTCTCGGGACCATGGTGACCAAATTTATTCAGTCGCGCGGTTCCGTTGAGGTTAAGTTGAGAGGGCATGTGTGTTTGCTGCGATACGTGGTTTCCAAGTCCATTGATAGGGCTGTTGAGTTGGCTGCTCAATTGACTACCCAGCTGATTGTAGCTTGGCAGCTCGCCGTTGTGAGTGAACTCAGGCGATGACAGATGTCCATTGCTAACCGCACGGTCTGGTGCAGAGTTCCCTGAGCAGAGTTAGAAGTTGGGTCCAGATCATGCAGAACGTGGAAATAGTACGCACCATTGAGATGTACTGGCCCACCATTGTCGTCCTTGTTGTTCTTCCTTTTTCCTTTCCAGCCGCGTCGAGACTTGATGTAGGTGCAATCGACATTGTCAGTCCGACAGCGTGAACATCTTACACCCCCGTCGCATTTGAGATGCCTGCTGCGACACGGAACGCATGCGACAGCAACAGACACTCGTGCTTGGTCGCTCTTTGGCTCTTTCTGGTTGTTCCTGAGGCTGTCTCCCGAGTCCTTCCGGCCATTCTCTGATGGTGGAGTTGCCGTATTTGAAGTATGGCCACTAAAGCTCTCTGTCGTACTGGAAGTTGGCGAGAATTGTTGTCGCTGTGACGGTGACATCGGCAGCGAAGATTCGACCAGCAAGTCGTGACCGTGAGCCCAGAACGCAGCAGGATCCACGTTTCCCGGGCCCTGCATCCCCTGAGCCGACATGGTGATGGCAGAAGGCGGCATTTTCCAAAACACCAGGCAGCCTGTGGAGTCGAAGGATCTAAGCGACGAGCTTTACCGTCGCGACATGTGAGGTTGGAGACGAGACGGACGTTGGGCCGGAGGAATCCATCGCAGCGGGCGCTACCTACCCGTCAAGCGTCACGTGCGCCTATTTGCTCCTAGCGGGCGCCTACATCTAGTCGGGAAGATCGCTAGCCACGAGAAGCGTCGCGCAACCTGAGAAAGGCTGTTTGCGTCCCTCCTTGCCTCGCGCTGGGCTGTGTGCCCTTTGTTGCAGTCGTGCTATCCGGGCGCCCCCTCTTGCGCACCTGACTTTGTTCGGCCTCCCCTTGCAGCTCGTGAGATCATCAAAGGGAATCGAGATCTCGGTCTGCCAGCCAGCAGCCATTGGCGAGTCGCGGGCCCGCCCCGTCTGCGCAACCGTTGATAGCGACCGCATACGGTTTCGTCTTCGCTTGTTAGCCTGGCGGGTCTGCTTGTCGCCTCCAGCCGAGCTCGCTGATTCGCCAGACCGCGTTTCAAGTGTTCCGGGGAAGATGTGCCGGGTGGATCATCCGATCATCACGATATTCGGGCCAGCCTCGAAGAGACAAGTAAGTTCGATTGGTGTTGTCTTTCACCAATGATGCAACGAGGTGAACCAAGGCTATCGTTGTATGCAGCTGGCGTCTCATTGGAAAGACATTACGTTACGTTACAGTGACGGCTTCACCGCTTCCCCAAGTTTACGGAACGGTTTTGAGGCCTGTCGAGCTGAGATCTCAGGATCGCCTTGCTTCACGCACACCACTGGACAGAAACAGATTTGTCGAGCTGTCGCAGTCGCAAATCAGGTTTGGTATTCAATCAATGAGCATGTCGAGCGGCACTCAAGAATTACTGGACGAAACGACTTTTCCGGGATCGAAACTCAAGCTTTGGGAACCTCTTCGTCTGATGTTCATTGACCTTGAGTGATGGATGCTATTTCGGAAGAGATAAGTATCCGGCTCACCGACGGGTCCTTGGGAGCTGGAAGCAATGTGTGGTTGACAGCAGAAACAGCGTCAAGCTTTGAGGTATTTTGTAAGTACGCAACGTATTATGGTAATATTGACGCTATTTAGTCGGAGATCAAACTCGTTCTCTGTCCACCTGACAGAAAATGAACGCCTGGCCACAGATGCAGATATTTTGGGACGAAATCACAGGGGAACAGCAAATGTCCCAAAATTCACAAAATGCCATAACAGATGCGGCCTTCAATAGCACTGCTAGCTGGTCGTTGCTTCGGCCATTTGAAAATCAAGACATCTAGCCTTCGTAAAGTTCCAAACATCGCCAGAGCAGTCGTCCAGCGTCCGCTCTGCTTTCCATTGGAGCTCCGTTTCCGCGCGCTGGACCTCCGCGACACAGAATCCTACATCGCCCGCTCTTCGCCCAACCTCTCGTGATGGAATAGTCCGCCGTGACGCCTGCTCCAGGCTGGATAGCACTTCCCGGACTGTATGGCCTCGTCCAGTACCTATATGAAATCAGCATACGTCGAGATCAACGCGAGAATGAGACTACTTACCAAGGTTGTAAGTTCTGAACGGCGCCTTGATACGTCCGGCTGCAGATGCTGCCAACGCGGCGACGTGACCGCGGGCAAGGTCCACGACGTGAATGAAATCACGCACAGCGGTCCCATCAGCACTATTCCAATCAGTGCCAAAGATGTCCAAGACTGGTCGGGCTCCTGTGAGGACTGTGGCGATAACTGGAATCAAGTTGCTCGGCTTTTGCCGTGGGTCTTCACCCAAGAATCCAGACTCATGACAGCCAACCTATGTCACTCGAGTCAGCTTCAGACTTATGGTATCGACGGATTTGTACTTACAGGATTAAAGTACCGCAGTGCCGTTATCGACCAAGTTGGATCTGACCAGGTTAAGTCCGCCAGGATTGATTCGCACATGAACTTCGAACGTCCATACGGGGACGTAAGCCCTAAGACACCGGGAAGAGCGCGTACTTTGGAGCCGTCATCACCTACGAAAGTCTCCGGGTGATGAACGCAGAGCTCTTCGCGAAGTGGCACACCACAATTGGCGCCCTCGCCGTAGACGGTAGCCGAGGAAGAGAAGACCAGATTCTTGATGCCAAATTGCTCGAGCAGAGCTAGAAAATCCACGAGACCGCACACGTTGTTGCTATAGTACCGGAGCGGCTGGCGTATACTCTCCTCAACTGATTTGTACGCTGCGAAATGAACGACGCCGGATATTCTCGACGTCCGCTCCAAGACGGGTTGCTGCGGTTCCTCCTCGCCCAGGTCAATTCCAGAATCGGTTCGTTGCAGTGCCGAGTAGGGTGGACGTCGGATTGCTGCCTCGGGCTTACTGTTCACTTTGTATGTGGCGTAGCTGGCCAGAACCGATCGCATGATATGGCTTCGATAATCAAGTTGTCGGAAGTGCAGGGCCGGTACATCATTCCCATGTGCCGTACAGTACTCGGTCGCAAGAGTCTTGATCTTTTCCAGAACGTTCTCATAAGAATTGCTTAGGTCGTCGACAACGACGACGTTATAGCCTTCTTTCAGCAACTCGAGCGTCGTATGCGAGCCGATATCTTAAGGTAGATGTATGAAATTAGTGTATGTCTCACATGCAGTTCGTGCATGGACCTCTCTTACAGCCAAGGCCCCCAACGACCATGATGAACGGTGACCCTGACACATTGATATCGAGCGGGTCTGCTACAATGTCGTCGTCGAAAAGAACCGATCTTTGCGTTCCGGGTGTGTTTACTGGGCCAGGCGTGTCGGGAGTGGACACGGAGAAGATTGATGAAGAGGACGAGGCGTTGCTGGAAAATGAAGAAGCATTCATGGCTGGCACAAGAGATGATTCGGCAGAGGGATGTGCTGAAGTTGACCTGGGATCTTAGGCGGTACGTCCAAAATTCTTTATATGCGCCACAAAGTTTTTGAATTTGCGCAGTCGCTCCCGATTAGGCAGAACCCGCTCGATGGAAGATTTTGCTCTACCGTCCAATATTGTCTATGCTCCTTGGCATGATCCGGCCGCTTGATTCCGACTCAGTCACAGCCGGAATCTCGTCAAGTCCAACACTTTCGAATATAGACCTCATCGCTTAAGGATCCCTGTCTAATCTGCATGGCAACTTGGCCTTCTACGTACCCCCATATGTCTTGTACTGCTGAGTCTGATCCAAAATCTAGTCCTTCGAAGACCGTCGCATGGCCAACGTGTGTCAAACAAGAGACTAGAGTCGACAACAGGTCTTTCTCACGCTGCATCAGCCCTGGTATACATTTTGTCTCATTGGCGCCCGATTTTCTACTTCAACCTACGGTCACACAACTTATCCGCCGCATTCGCAGACACTGTAGTCTCCATCTTACAACAGTCGTCCCAACTTTTGGATTTCGCTTTCAACAGCTAATTATCCGCCGTGAACTCAGTTATGGGTGGATCCGTTATAGTGCCGTTGTATGTGTATCCTTCGATGGGCGCGTGGGACCCTGTCTACGAGATGTATGAAGTCCATATCGATCCTTTACTGGACCACAACATCTGACTATCACAGGGCTGCATCATATCCACGAACGCAGTTTACCGCCGTTGTCAACATTTACAACGGACCAGGCGACGGAGCACTACCGAATGCTGAGTACTCGCATGCCATAGGGACTTTAAACCGATTCAACAATGTACGCACTGTGGGTTATGTGTCCACCACGTGGTGTGAGAGAGAATTGAGTACGGTTCTAGACGACATTGCTGCATATTCTTTCTGGGGCGATTATCACGACGACCTGGCTATGGACGGTATCTTCGTCGACGAAACCCCAACCCAATTCTCTGCGAACTCGATCTCATACCTGCAAACCATTGCAAAAGCGGTACATGAAAGTGACGGGCTAAGGAAAAGCTTCATTGGTGTGTGGTCATTTCATTTCGGCATCATCGGCGTGAGGTCCCCACGGAAGTATCCACCCCACAAGTCCCTGCTCCAGGATTGCTTGCATATATCTGGAAACGTCGTCTCTAACGCCACGCGTACTAAGGCTGGATTCCTATAAGTTTCGACACAAGCGAGGCTAACAATCTCCTACAGTTCACAATCCTGGAGCGGTACCCGCCCCAGAATATTTCGAAGATGACCATCTTGCTCCCAACCTAACGATAGTGTTTGAGAATTCGCTTTTCAACTGGACTATCCAGAGCGCGGACCTCGCTAAGGAGACGGCAAAATACGATCGCGATAGGCTCGGCCTCGTCACTCATTCGGTACCGATGCTGGATACTATCACTACCGAGATCACACTGAGGTCGCTTCTGGCTGTCGGCCATAGTATCTGGATGACATCGACCAGTAACTATACTGAGCTGGATGCACACTTCCCCGTGTTCATGGACTGTCTAGCTACATTGCTAAGATGACCGAATTGGGGCTGAGGCCAAGACTGTGAGCTGTTTTGTACCCGATATCTTGGTCCACACCGCATGTCGAATGCACAACAAAGGTCGGCTTTCGCTCCAGACCGGTCATCGATCGTACACAGTAGCAAGTAATACTGAGCAATCGATCAATGGCGGTCGCTTCTTCGATACTTTCCCCGACCTGCATGATGCCCGATGGCGAAAGATCGGCGAGCATTTCGTGAAGGCACAACGTGCTCCGTAGCAGAAACGGACCGTACATCCGTCGGCAGAATAGACCGTGGGTCCTTCAGGAACGAAGTACTGTTCGCGCGAACTACAGTCACATCGCACAACAAGCAAAGATCATCTTTGCCCCAGTCGTAGCTCTCCACAGCTCGTCTAAACACCTCTTCCAATGACAGAGGGGGTCACCGTCATTTTCGCCAGGCACACGCTACTTTAAGCGGGAGATCTGACGGGAGGCTGACCCCTGCACCACTTCCCCGGATCGAAGCACTAGCCTCTTGGTGGCACGCTGGGCATGCGTGAACACTTTGTCTCAACTAAATCTCTTCATCTTGGCGCATCCATCCTTGCAGGCAGTATTTTCCATTGCCTCCATGTAGCTTATCGCTTCGATACGAAGTGCATGGAAGTAGTATTGAGGATAATATAACTTCCGCGAATCTTCGCCACATTCAAGGTGAGACTGGCCTTCCCATCTCTGGTCGCGGAGTGCCGGCGGCTCTTCCTATTTCTTAAAAGTACCTATCGGTGTCAGCTCTTGGCAATGAGGATTCGATGTAACATCGGACAGAGCCTCATTGTGACGCATATTCGCCGATCACGGTTCAGATATCGAGAGCCCGGTTGTGCTGAGCCTTGTCACTCAACACGAAAGGGTCGTCGCGAGGCTGCACTACTACAATCCGATCGAAAGGCTCAGCAAAATCATCAAGCGGCTAGGTACTACGGCAGCTTCGAAAGGGTGCCGAAACTTTTCATTCACGTGCCAGCACGAGCCTCCACTGCTCGAGGCCAGCACTCCTTATTTGCTGACCCCAAGACCTTCCTAAGATGCAGCATGCAGTCCCCGTCCGATGAGAGCCAAGATCGCGGATTGCTCAACAACCATCGAGCCGCACTGAGGTTGACCTAGTTGTGTGTCTGCTTTTCCTTCGGTGTGAAAGACTCGTATATACCGCCTAGAGTCATGACAAGCACGAATACTGCACCATGTCAACAAATTGCAATCTCCACCTGGGCCGAGAACGCGAGATGCTTGTTCTTCTTCTTCCGTTCCACGAGCATCGTCACATACAAAGATCATGTGGACCTGTTGGCGCCTGAACATCCGAACAATGACATGATCTCTCTACCTTTAGATTCAGCCATGTCATTTCCATGTCAATACCGCGTAGACTAAGTGGTTACCCGCATCCTATTTCATGCTGAGATGGTAACGAGAGACCAGACTTTGACATCCACAAGTAGAATACAACAGGTCAACGTCCAAAATCGGCGTGGTCTATTGGATGTAATTTGAACACGGGTCGATAACTCTTGAGCATGTGTTTGATCACGATTCTCGACATTGAGGCCGCGTATGTCCGGATATCACCCCAGAAATAAAAGCTTGGTACCGAGAGGCACGGCCGGAGAAGAACATGCTGCAGCGAGGATCACTCGCCTCCAGCCGAAAGCTCACACGCGCCAGGCGCTCCGTAAAGTGATCCGCAATTATCCGGGTGGGATGGAAAGCTTGGCATAATCCTGCAGTATGGTTTCGCCTACCGGGGCGCATATGTCGATATTGCTTTCGCCATTTTCCACCACTCACCCGCATTTGTCACGTTACGCGCCGCTGATATCAATCATCCTCAGCAAAGCACTAGCCTCTTGAAAACCCTCATACCGGCTCAAATCTGCCTTTGGTCTATCGGAGTCCGAAGGCTGTCTAACAGCGACGGAATGTTGTACCTCATCATGTAAGCCGAGATCGTCAGCAAGCGTTTACGCGTTGGGCATCAGCAACACTCACCTCGACGCTGTGAAACACTCTTAGAGTGAGACATGTGAATAATTTGAGCATCCAGCCAGATCGGAGACTTTGTGTCTCCACACCAAGCCATACCCACACCGAGCCAATATCGCGAGCATTTGGCGTGTCCCTGCATGATCTCGATCTTATAAACTGCCCAAGATCGAGGTGAACACGACTGCCGTGCCACTCCAAGCAAGACAAAAGCATTTTCATAATGTCTCAACGTTCCTTTGATTGAGCTGACGAAGCTTTACCATTGATGCTTGGGGTAATGAAGCGTGCTGGGCTACCCCAGACTCATGCACCCCGCATTCATTCGCTTGGGAATTATCGCCGTACCCAGCAACATCCTGTAATAAGACCAGAAACCTTCGCAATGACGGACTAGAGAACTGTGAGTGGAAGTGAAGCCGCGGCTTAAATTCCCTGCGCAGGGCTTGCGTAAGACTTAACCGCGCCAGATTAAGCTTCTCGGGGCATTAGAGGAAGACTGGTACGGCAAGTGAGTTGCGGTATGCAACGTCGGCTTGTAAATTAGGGTTTCTTATTCTCCGATCGTTGGCGATGTTATGCCCTGCGCAAGGCTGTCCACATCGCAACTGTCTCACCGCCTCTTCCGTCTCTGCGCATGCCCTCCATTATCCTGGTCTATCGCTGTCGATTCCACTTTCCCAGCGCAATACTGTGCCCACCCATCTAGTTCCATCTTTTTCAAGATTGTGCTAAAGCCATTGGAACCGATAGCGTCGCAAGCTCTCTTCTTAGTATCGTCGCTGAACCCATTGGCTTCCACTGTCTGCTGGAGGCTGCTGTCTCCGGCGGGGTACTCGATGTGAAACACAGGCTTTCCAGAAGCAATGAAGGGCTGGAATTTATTGCATTCGTTGTATTGCGCACACTGCTCGTTCACTGAGAAGTCGACAAGCGGAAGTACCGCTGAGACGATCGAGCCCGCGTTCTTCAAGCCTAACGTCAAGTTCAGTGGCCGCGCAATCGACGACAAAAACTGCACGTAGCTTATACTGTCTCTCATCGTCAATGTTAGGCCGTTGTAATTTTGCTGCGTGTTGGATTAGTATACATGTGCTGCACGGAATGGGATGTACGCACATATCCATCGACATTGTCAGGTTCGACACCGTCGCATCCTTTCTCCTTTGCGATCTCGAGCCTCTTTTTCATGATAGCCCTGACATTGTCACTCCCCAGGTTCAACCACTTCTCTCCCGGCCAGCCGTCCAATTGCTTGCCCAGATCTTCGTTCTTAAATTCTTTCGCGTCGGAACGCCAATCTTCGTACGAACCGGCAGAGAAGTAGCATATCACCTTCTTACCAAGTGAATGGAGTTGCTGTATTGTAGTTTCTGGTGTGTCGAAAAGATCGATGTCGAAAATCGGCACGTTAGGTGTCGTGGACGCCGCGGATGGAGAGAGCTGCGGTGGGTGGGAAAGAATGATCTGCCAACTGTCGTTTACTTTCGGCGTCCATGGGAGCGCGGTATCCGGTGCTGGTAGCGGCGTCAAGGCGGGCGCACCATTGTCGCCATTGCCATCATTGCCATCCTTTCCGAGTGTGAGACCCAGACCTAGACCAAGGGCGAGGCCAAGATTGACCACCAAGGCAATAATGCCAATGAGAAGTTTGCGCCGGAGCGACCACGTCCGCTTTGCTTTTGATTCTGCGGACATCGTCAAAGAGCGAGTGTAATGACTAGATCTTCAACACCATACAGCCTCCAGCAGTGCGTGGTCTGGCCTCGAAGTCGTGCAGTGCACTGTGAGGTTACAAAATTAGAAATGCGCGATATGAGCTCCCACACTGAGAACAAAATTCATAAAAAGATGGCACAACGCGTAGTGTAGCTTGGGGTACACACGTGTCTTGCAATGTGAAGTCCAAGACAGCTACTATGCGGTTAATATAGACTCGGCATCACGAAAGCTTAGCATGCGAGGAGGGACTAGCGCCGGTGCAATCCCACATTGCGGAAGTGGCGCATCGAAGGATGACGGGCCGGGTCAGCTTCGTAAACTCAATCTGAGGCTGCCCTAGCTCCTGTCGAACGTTTGGCGATTTTGCATTCCGATGTTTGAAGAAGACATGCATCGAGTTGTGGAAATAGACTCCGTTGAGAGCCTATAGCTCGAACAGTCAGATGCCATATTGTCGCTCATCACCGGAATGTACTAGACTGATCGCCAGTCCCAGCAAATTGGTTCGCTACATCATTCAATATCGGCCCGGCCCAAGTCATGCAAGGTGATGCATGTGGGCTATAACATTGTTTCTAATATCAGCCACTCTCAGGCTGGGTCTGACGCAGGGTCACCATGAACAATAGCGCATAGCAGTTCCGCCTTGGAAAAAGTGTTATAGCTCGATGATCCACACCATCATGCGGCAATACCAGGCGAATTTTTTTGATATGCACCACAAATAGGCAAATTAAAGTACTAGCATTGTATCTTCAAATACACCTATCTTACAGCCTATAAGGCGTTGTGAAGGTGTATGCTCGGCTAGCACCACTCATGGTCACCCACAGTGTCAAGGGATCGCTACCGAGCTGTTCCTTCGTTGCGCCAGTCGCCGTAGATGGAGCGACTGGGACCGTGATGGGAACAGGGGTTCTGCAGTTGTTGCCACCTGCAGTGTACACGTTGATGCTCTGAATGCTTGCGCCATTTGCGGATGTGGTGTAGGTCATGCTTGGGCGACATTGATCGCGGTATTGGCGGTTGACGAAGGCTTGAGCGAGGTCATCGTGCTTGAGAGTCTTCAAGGGCCAGGTCGTGCTGTACGGATTTAGTATAGAGCGGCAAGTGATAGGCGTGGCACATACAGGCGCATCATCTCGGCGGTAACGACTTCGATCCAGGTCATGAGGAGCGAAAAACGATCATGCTTGCTATTGACCGTTGTTGTAGGCACGTCGTTTACGCGCATATTTGCCTGATGGAACATGTAGCTGTGAGCTAGTCAGGATGTGCTGCCAGTACTGCAATGTGTCGCACTCACGCATCCCAATGCAAGCCAAACAGATTGCGCATTGCAGTATCTCTTGAATCGTTCATCAAGTCCGTGAAGGAGCCTTTGCCAGCTGAGGTGTCGATCCATTCCTGTAGTGTACAGGCCGGAAGGTCGCAATTGTAATAGATGAGGGTAGCCCATCGCGGCATGACATTGAGGCCAGCATAGCCGTTCCCAGCCACAGTGGTGTTAAGTGGCCAAAACGTGTTGACCGTGTTTCGGAGCAACGGGCGCGTGTTGTCTCCAACAACGTTGAAGATGCCATTGTCCATCCAACCTTTGATAACGTCGGCGTTGTGCAGGCCGGTGATGGCTGGGGGAATGATTCCTTTTCCGCTCCACCACTTTGCTTGATCGAAACCGACTTGCTTCAGCCATGCCTGATTAAACGCGATCTCTTTTGATGCATCGGTGTACGTAGCGTTGGTCAGATCGGCGTGTGAGCTGCGAAAGATTAGCTATTGGTATCTGGTCATCTTAGCAGACATACAAAGTGTGTGATATGTGCGCAAACCGATCGCGATTTTCCGCATCTGCGAACCAATTCTGTAGTGTGTCAAGCTGCGCACATTCCGGACTCCAAGTGTACTGCGCAGGTGTGGAAGGCCAGATGTCCTTTCCAGTGCCCGGTGGCTTAGTATACTCAGGACTGCCGTCTTTTTGATCCGCATATTCGATACCAGTGCTCGGATTGCAGGCCATTTCTCCTTCTGCGGTATTGGTAGCCGCTTCGATGTCACCATTACCATTGTGGCCAATTTCGATGAAAAATTCGGAGCCCTGCGGCATCCTCGCGTTCAGAGCCGTTTGCCATGTTACATGTAGATCCAGATCTTCCGGTTTACATCGATAATTCTGGCCTTGCGGTCTGTACATAGGTGTCTCTAAGAACATGTCGTCGACTTGTGTTCCTAAGTAGGTGCGCCTGAAACCTACAAATAGACCTCGGGTGACCCATGCGATCCATGCATGCTGCAGAATGTTGCTCGAAGGCGCCCAGTCCAGTGCGAATGGTATGAACCACACCATTTGCTGGCGGTCACCAATGCGGTTGATGACTGCAGCAGATCCAACGGTTCCGAACTTAGCTACTTCCCAAGCCATAGACGCGTTCACGATCGTCGCAGGCGTGTGAAAGATGTTAGCAATGCTCACCTCTGCGTTACTTCAACATAATTAGTATCGAACAAGTACACTAGAGCCGACCGGAAGTTGCGCTTACTTCCTTAATCCCGAGGTAAAGAATGAGCTAGTGTTGGTAAAGGACACGGGCTCATCGTTGAGATTGCCAGACTTGGCGGTGACACCGTAATCCGCCGTGGGGAAAACATCGAGTCGAACCATGCGGATACCAAAAGTCGTTTGATAAGCGTATAGATCATTGAATTGTCTTCTCGTGAGTGCGCTGTAGTAAGATGCATCGTAATTGTATCCGACTTCGCTGACCAAAACAATCCCTCCATAATTGCCATGTGTCGCGGAAGAGTTGAGAACTGGGAGATTGGCGATTCCAGTCTGTGGCACGGTGAGGACCTCGAAAGGTATTCCGTAGCCACGTAGACCGGCAGCTGCACTGTTTTCTGCGGCCGTGGAGTCGCGCGCGATGATTAGTACAGTTGTCGAAATGGTAGCGCTACCAACATATGCAGAGGTAGTTTGCAAGAAAAGAAAAGCGAACAAGAGAGCACAGGCGCGCATCAACGCAAGGCCCGACGACGCCATTGTGTATAATTGAAGTGAACAGCGTGACAATGGGAACTTTTTGGGAAACCTAGCAACTTTAACAATTAAGTCTCGGCAGAATCGCCTGGGGGGACCATTGGGAAAATGCCGGTACAGCCCAAAGCAGTCAGCTGGCAAGAGTATCGATTTTCTTCTTTTCAGAGTCTTACGCATAATGGGCGCCACCGAGTCGTCCGCAGTAGAGTTGTCGCGGCATGGATACGTGCAAGCACAACAATAAAGGTATTCCCAGCCCTTTGCATCCATTCAGCTCACGTCATGCCATCTGAGGGAAAGACTAAGAGATCCAGGTAAGAGTAGCGACACAGGTGCCTTGGCGGATAATGTCGTGGGAGGACCCTCGTGTTGGGCATGTCGCCACGTGAGGGCAAAGTATTCGAGCAAGATCAGCAGGATCGTGACCAAGCTCCACTTCGATGCTGGGCCTAGGAAGCCCTTGTGTGGCGAACATGAAGAAAACGAGATGTTCTCAATGTCCGCGATGCCACTCTAGCTAAAGCTGTGATCAGACTGCCACATAAACTAGATAGTTGAGGATATTGGGGACGACGCGGCCAGTGTCTTCTAGCCAGCTTCTGTAACAGCACGCGTCCACGTACAGATTGAGCCGTGCTTTACAGCCCCAGATTTTCTGTACCATGTGCATTGCGTCGTACTTGCGTCGGAGAGAATCCTGCGAGAGCTGCGGCAATATACGATGTTGATATTAGAGATGAGGTTATGAGTTGTCAGGCTAAAGAGGAATGCCGGAAGAAGACCTATCGGCTAGTGCTAGTGTGCACGGACCCAACGTAGCCGAGCCTGTCGCCCCGGCGTCGTCTTCACTCGACTCACAGCGCGTCTTTGCGCCATATTATTCACAGACATCACGTCCTCGCTCTGATGTATATGATACCCGTCCGAGGGGGCCCTCGTGCTCGCTGTCCACTGTCCAGGATAGATGGGCTCAGTCTCCACTGGCCTGCTTCCTTGCCCATCGTGCCTGATGTCCGGCCGAATGGCGGTCTCAGTGCAAGACGCACCCATACGACTGTCGCATGCTACCATGTGTAGCAGCCAAGACCGTATGATGTGCTTTAGGAAAGATGATTGCGCTTTTGCTGCTACCAATAGTGGTAGAGGCTACGGTGGTGGAGCTTGCTGGTCCGGCTCTTGCACCATTGGTGTGCTAATGCAGCTCGCAGATCAACGGCCAACAGGACTTAAATACATCAGAGGTGAACTCTGTGCCCTTCTCGGCTTCGAACTAGGCTACCTGTAACCGACAAAAGTATGATCTGTTCACGGCCTTGCATACTACTGAAGTTCTGGTGATGGCTACCTTGTCCAACCCGCTACCACTCCCATCGCCATGAGACACTTCTTTCGTATTTCCTTTCTCTGCCTATGAAAATATCCTCGTTCAACCTGCAGCGAGACTTGGGAACAAGCTTACCTTATTGGTCGTGCTTAGTTGCAGTTGACACTGGGCAACAATCATGGCGCGTGAGGGCTTGCTGGAAGAGCATTTCTTGGGAATCGTAGCCTTTCCGACAGGCTTACCATCATTCGAAAATTGGTGGGAATGGGTGCTCATCGCTGTGGTTGGTGTGAGCGTCGCTGTTGGCACTTTTTCGTGTATATGGTACTCTTACCACTCCCTCCGGCGGCTTCTAAAGGTAAGAACACACACTCAGGTTCTGGTAATGACACGCTACTGACATTTACACTTTAGGTCGACCACTACGTACACGCTCTCCCACGGTCTGTCGAAGAACGCATTTACCTTCTTTGCCAAAGCGCGAAAGAATCCCGCGGCAAGCACATACCTGCAACCAAACCCACCTCCTTTGGTGTGTATCTCGGCGCAGTCAGTAGCCCCGCTACAGAAGACGAGACTCGGATACTCTCACAATGGGATGCTATCGTGCTCGACTACACTAAGTCTGGCGTGTTCGATGCCGTCAACAACAATTTTGTCAAGCTGGGTCCCAGTATCATAGCGAGGCTTGATCTGCTTCAGATCTTCAGCGCCATGACTCCCGACACCGAGATCGATATTTCGCGAGTCGTGTACGTCATCTCCAAAATCACGCAACAATCCTTATGTCCGTCGAATCAGCGACGATGCTTCACGGGCGTTCTGATCGCTGGTTGGCGCGAGCGAATTTCGATATTCCTCTTGAATGGCATTGCAAAACTTCTCGTGGCTCACGGTCTGCATGTGTATCTCGAGGTGAGTCCTCCAGACTTCCTTGATGGTGTCAAGAAAATGGAACTCGGGCTTTACTTTGGCATGGTCGTCCGTAACGGCGCAATTATGTCGACTGGAGAACGGCGCGATTATTTCGATATGGACAAGATGAAGACGACAACCAAAGCTTTTGTATCCCAAGCCTGTCAGCGACCATTCCTCACCATGATGTGGGACACCATAGATGATGAAGTTGATCTATCGCATGCGGTTGTCCGACGAGCGCACATGTGGTGCTCTTATCATGGAGCAGTTCCATACTTTACACGACAACGAGCTTTGAGCAATATCTACGAGATAAAATCGTGCGAAGAGCCATTGGCTGCTTTCCAATGGCTAAAGTCGCGGCGAGTTATGAACGTTCATGAGAAACACCGCAGCTCTCGAAAAGTAAGTTGACGTTCGCGTTCGCGGTCAGTGAGTGATGGCAATGCTGACACTGCGTTAGCTCAATCCCCAATTTTCTGGCACAGTCGATGATTACTTACCTCTGCAAAGCGTTTTCCCTCTCCTTGGCGAGACTCTAGCTGGCTTGAATGGCTCAGAATCTGATGACGACGACGCTTCAAGTGCCTCGACACTCACCGTTGAGAACCCGGAGATAGACGAAAACGGGGCTTTGCTCTCTTTAGTGCCACTACCGTCCCCTACTTCTAGTCTGGACTGGACATTAGCATTCCAGAAGCGAACTGACAACCCTTTGTCGTGCTCTTTCGATGGAACAGTGTACCGATCACTTGGCTGTTTTCCCATTGGTCTGAACGCGTCCCAGTCAGATTTTGACCACATTGTCAAATCACAACGACGATTGAGAAGTTTGAAACTGCTAGCAAGGCTCCCCAGTTGCCAACTACATGCAGTTGCAGCATTACTTGAAGACTTTTGCCGCGCGGACAGCCTTACTTTGGACGAAAATCCCGAGTCAAAGGAAGCCATTGAAGCGTTATCACACGCACTGGAAAAGACGTCAGATGAGGTTGAGGACTCTTATCAGCTGCAAGTTTACGTTGGGCTTGACTCTGGATTCCATACACCAAGCGGAGGCCAATTCTGGGCAGTCTGGGAAGTCGAGCGAAAAACCGCATCAGCGGTAATCTACATCTCTAAATCGGTTCAGGACATAATTGGAGTGTTGATTCATCTACATTTGAGTCGTATGGGCTTCTCCAGGTACCACTGCTTCCAAATGGAACACGCATTCAGTCGTTATCAGAGCACTTCGCACCCATCGCAAAGGGTGTCCAGTCGTCTTCAGCAGGACCTCCAGCTGCTTTCGACAACCGACATTTTGTTGTGCCTACAACATCTCCAATTCTCTGAGTGGGACAAAGAGTGCCCACTGCTATCCTCAGTACGCAAGGAGTGCGAAGAATTGCTCATCGAGCTACCGACCTACGACCAGTTCAAGAGGTCTAGCAACATGGACTATATAAGCGGGACGATCACCGATGAACAACTCGTCAACTCTAAGCTGAAGTGGCACCGCTCATGTGGGCTACCCACTCTAGACCGACATGACGCGCTCCGACTGTTCAGACATATAACCGAGACATTTCATAACCTCTTATGTCGGCGGGATCACGAAAAACTGGATGCCATTACTTTGGCTATCGAGACTTTAACAAGCAGAAGCAGTATGGACTCAGTCGCTGACTTCGTCCTCTTCTGCATCTTCTGTGCGGCAAGGAAAGCCGGGTTTGATGAAGTGTACATCGAGGTGTCTGATCGTAATCCACTTTTCAATCAGTACACCGATCAAAGCGCAGCCTTCGCTGAATTGTTCGCCTTAGGATCGCGCTGCGAGGCATACTTTGACATAAAGCCCAGCGATATTGGAGTGCTCCTATCCAAAAGGCATCGTGACCACTACAACCAGAAGGATCATCAACCTCCAATGTGGATATTCAACGCCCCATCATTTGCATCGGCTTATGCTGCGGCGCAAACCGACATCGACCCGGAACAAAAAACATCTGTGATGCCCGCCTTCCGTCGCTTCTCTTTTCTTAGCGTATTTGCCATCCCTGCTCTTGTCGGTGAGTTTTATCAACCGTGGGAAAGGCGATGCCCGCACTGACACTACTAGACATTGTACTATTGTCGACTACCGGGCATGGTCTATACCTGAGTACAGCCATGTCTTTTGATCAACAGAATTTTGCAACAATGGCTTTGATGTGCTCTCTTATTCTTTCCGGAGCCATAGGGACCTGGATTTCAATTGGTGGTAGTTACTACCTCATCTCTATGGCCTTTTCAGCCGCGAACATGTTTGTCCTAACGCGGCTGATCGGTGGCCTAGCATTCACCCTGGCAGGCTGCATTGTAGGCTTCGTTGTCATAGCGGCGGCCAAATCGGTGGCGCTGGCTACCATCTTCGTCATCTATCTTTTCGGACTGACGGCGTACCTGTCTGTCCTGGCGGTGCTTTCCACATACCAGATTCCAGGCTCAAGTTTTCTGAACGGACGAATGGTCATCATCATGGTGGTACCGACTCTAACAATCTCTCCACTGCTAACAATGTTCAATTTTGACGGGAAGAACTATGACATTTACATCTATCCCAGCGTCCTCTACATTTTCGTCGGCCTTCTCGTACTGGGCACACGACACGTAGCAACCCAATGGGTCACCTGGTACCATGACATCAAGACCCTCAACGACGCCGACGTCAAGGCTTGGTTTGTTGAAAGATGTAAGCACCAAGAGCAGGCCATCGAGTCAGAACTAGCGAAAGGTATGTCTCCAGTGACTCCGACGTGTAATGACGGGGGCTGATTTGATCCTAGCGAAGTCCGTTAGCAAAGGAACCAAGACGTCGTTGACTGCTGGCGAGCCTACTGCCCTCTCTTCTGAGCTGTCTACTGAGGACCCGGAGGCATTTCATGGGTTGAGCGAGCCAGCAATTCTTGCCCTCTGCCGCAAGGAACTTTATGACTCTGTCATGGTAGAGACCAGGCGCCATTTCTGGCAAAAGCCTACCAACGATGCGCTTGTCAAGCGTTTAGCAGATTGCTGGGATGCTACTTTATTTCTGCTGGATTGGTACTCTCGCATCACCGACACAAAACGACCCATCCCGTACAGCTCCACGTGGAACCTAGAAACGCAGGTCGCTCTGGAGAGTATGCAGCAGTCTCAGAAGGGCATCAAGCTGCACAACTCGTTCATCCACTGGCGTAATGCTGGCGAGGAAATCTACTGCGGCGTTCTTTACTTTCTCGTCGCTCTCATGGACCGATGGGTCGATCTACTGAATGGCCAGCTCATCAATCTTGTCACAAGCAAAGATATGAACACCACCCTCCGATTATCGGTTGGGTTCGGTCTCGCATACTACCTCATTGGAGCTGTACTTCTCGACTATAAAGCACAACATTTGCACACCCTCTCGGAGCAGATGAAGCCCATATCGGTCGAGAACATAACGCAGATAAAGAAAGCAACGGCCAACGACCAGACTTTTAGACGTCACCTGTATTCCAAGACCCTTTGCCGCTTCTTGAGTGTGCACGCATGGGCATTGGCACTCTGTACTGCGCTTATATGGATCTTCAACAGCACTGGCACCGGTCTGGTCATGTTTCTTGCCTACGTCGGTGCTTATAGCGGCCTTCTGTTGTATCAGTACAACAAGATATTTTCTGGTCCACATGTCCTCATGCCACTGCTCGCTGCGGTCATCGTAGGTCTCATCTCGGGCAGCGTCCTCCTAGCGGTCATGCCCGAGGAGTTTCGGTATAGCAAGGTCATTGCTTTAGCGGCGTCAACTTGGACAGCGGCACTGCTATCATTTCGCTCCGCTAAGCTTGGCATGCCCAAGTTTCTGGACATCCGTAAGTTCGCAAATGCGACATTCAACAAGTTCAAGCGGAAACAGACGCCTTCCGACTCCACCGAGGCGGCTAACGTAGAAGGAGATCCTTCGCCACCGAGACTCCACTGGTCCAGTGATGAGAAATACCACGCGTACACGGGTGCCGGTACCGATGCTGAACTCAGTCAAAGTGAGCTTCGAGCGTTCTGCGAAAAACTCAAAGCTGCTCCCAAGGAGGGTCGTTTCCGAATCACCCCTACGGGTCACCCGGGCGATCAGATCACTGCATTGCTACTATCATGTACGCACGACAACCTCTCGCACCTGGCTCTGCAAGCCTTTCCAAGGATGCCATTCCTGGTTCAGAGAATAATTTTGGCATGGAAGAACGATCTAGTGAAGATCTTCATTGTTCCTATGCAGTTGGTGGCTGAAGCCAGCATCGATCTCCGTGCCATCTCGAACTACTCCAATGGTCATCTGACTCTGTTCGTTGCTTCCGATTCAAAACCAACCAGCTCGATGCAGATTAACGTCAGCAGCAACTGCACAACAATCGCTGAGACATTAATTCGTGCTTGCTCGCAGACGATGTTTGGTGTGCCTCCTCTTCAGGCCGAGGTTGCAGAGTCCATGCTTGCCTGTCGAGCAACAAGCAATCTGATTTATCCGATTTCTGAATGTGGCAAACGCTCGATACCAGCCCTGCTCTTAGGTGCTGAGGCAGTGGTGTTCGAGACAGCTTGTCGCAAACAATTGCTGCAGAATCTATGCCTTGGCATCGATTGCGACTCCCAGTGGGATACTCTCCCGCTGGAAATCCGTTGCCTTTCGCTGCGACGCTGCCTTGGTGCTCGTGAGCCTTTCAACAATACGGAGATAGCCTGGATCTATGACAATGTTCCGGCCGAAGATTCATGCACAATTTTGTCCAGAGTGGCACGCTATGATCTCGGAGCCTACATGACTGTGAACAAGTACAATTATTTTCATCGTCGAGGCGATCAAGCTGTGACCGAGAAAGAATACCGACAATTGACTGCCGATGTCCAGAGATCTTATCATCCGGTATTAAATCGCTCAGCTAGCTCCTTATTCTTCTTGTCCACTAACTATGTACGGAAACCACTTGCATACTTCTACCACTCGGTCGGCACCTGGGTCAAGTTCTTCTTCTTGGCGTGCATGGCAGATCCAGAGTTCCAGAGGGAGCTGAACGGAGCGCTAATGCGCACACCACCTATCATTGCTAAGCTAACAACGTTCATTCTCACTGGCTTATGGATTTACAGTCGAGCTGCCATGTCCGTGGCCCTTCCCTTCTTCTTATACCATCATCGCAAGGACATTGCTGGCCTTGCGGGCACTGTGAAAGGAAGTCTGATCATCCAGAAGAAGGATCGATTAGTCATCCGAAGTCATGGCGAATCCGAGACTGCCTTCATTCATTCACTCGACAAAGGCAACTTCAAATTAACATTCTATCAAGGCGAACCCCACCAAGAACCTACGTGGGGTCATGCAAGAACCACTCAATACGATAAAGACCTGCGAATCACCTCTCGACAAGAATATAAGAACGGCAAAATCGTTAACGACTACTCGTACGAGTATCAATCGCGGCGATCCACACGCATCATTCAGCTCGCAAGGGTTAAGAACACGAGGATACCGATGAGTAGAAGCTGCGTTTCTGGATCAGATGAGGGAGCAAAAGTACAGTACAACCGCAAGGGTCATCTGGAATCTGGGAGCTATGTCAGCCACGGCAATCTAATCCGTTTTAAATATCACTACCGCAAGAATGCGCGGTACGATGATGAGCTGTTGCGGGCCGAGTTTGTCCTACCGCACATGTCTGCTAATGTCAGCTGGTGCGCGCCTCCAGTCCGACACGCCGAAAAGATGGAACGCTGGATACCAACACCACGTGTGCACGAGGCCACCTTCGTTCAAAATGCTGACGTCTATGAATGTACCTGGTTTTACGACCACAAGTTCCACCCCACTATCACGACGAAGCTCAATGGCGAGTTAGTAGACACGCCGGACATGATTCGATATGATTGGCTTGGTGTACTGAAGAAGCCCACACGTTGTACCTTCACCGACGAGAACCCGCTGCTAGCTTTCAAGGCTGCGACGTCAAGTTTCATGAGTCGGCTGTTCAAAACCAACGTCAAGCAGCAAGAGATCTCGACCTCTCGCGCGCGGTCGCAATTGTGGAAAGCCTGGAAGAAACGAAATGACTTAGATGGGGTGGTCATAAGATGGGTTGACGAGGAGCTGATCCGCAAAGAAGCTTTACTTCGACCCTATTGGCGACGCCGGGATCGCGGTAGCTTATCGAAAGCCGAAGACTACCTCGCGTTGCACGCCGACGCCATAATGGCGACTTCAGATCTCACCAGCGACATCAGTGCATGGACGCCACTCGCTATCCGCATGAGCGACCTTTTCAGCTTTGGACAGGGCGGTGACGCGGTTATCTTCACAAGAACCAAAACGTTGCAAAACGACACAAATCAAACTCTGCATGTCATCGCCGTCGATACCGGCACCTGGCCGAATGAGGGCGGCGGTGTGTCTGCTTGCCGTCGCGATCTCATCAACAATTTACGAACCATAAAGTGGCACATGGTCGTCGAATCTGCCAATGACTTCGGCTTACCAAAGCATCAAACAGAAGAAAACGTCGAATCGCTGAAGGTCATTCCTCTTTGGGGCCTTGATTTCATGCATCCAAGCCATGGCATGTTTACCAACAAGCTGGACAGCGAGGTGGATCACTTGGTCAAGGAAACTACCATCGCTGACATAAAGATGAACTTCATTCCTACTTTGACTGCGCTTGTCCGTGGAGCTCGTGCAGTCAACATGACTTCCGCAGATATCAAACAGGCCACCCGAGCGTTGGTCAATCTCAATACCTACTTCGAAGACTCACGCCATTGGAAAGAGGTGTGGACAAGCGACATCGTGAAGGATACCTGGAGACGAGTTTGGTTGATGGAGGACATGCCGAACGCTCAACCACCCTCAGAATGGTTTCGCACCGAATTGCCGACCCTGGGACATTTGGACACGGCGCTCGAGTTGTGGTTTAGATGTATGTGATGCAATATGGATAATCCATGACGAAGCTAATGAACACAGACCTCTTCATCTTCTCGATTCCTATACCAGAGAAAATCCCAACAGTATTCCAAGCTTCCCATCACAGCGTCTCAGCCTCCTATGGGATCGTGTGCAAGATAAAGCGCAACTGTACACTTCAAATATGGGATCATGCAATCTCATGGCGGGAAACTAACTTGTACCTCTCTTCGGCAATGTGCACGCTACCGCCGTTCATCAGAAATTCGCTCCTTGGGCTGATGAAATTGACATCCTGTCTGATCCTCCATCACGCCGATCATATCCTTCCGTGCGCCGGTAAGGCGATTACTACTTGTACCTCAATTCATACTAATCGTGATCCACAGATTTCTTCAACCCGGGTTGGGAAGTCGAGATTGGCAGTGCCAAGGGTCGACTGACCCACCGCAATGTTTTCAAACGGAAGGTCGACCCAATCGTGAATGGCATTACTGATATGCAGAAATTCTCACCAGTGACCGATATTAAGACGAAGACGCCCACTGTCACGATGCTCTCTCACGTTTGGTTTGCCAAGGACATCAAGACCGCTCTTCTGGCTGCGGACATCATTTCCAATGAGTGGGGCTTCAAAGACTACAAGCTCGACATCTATGGCGCGCTTAATAAGTCTCCAGTCTACTCCTCTGAATGCCAGGAGATCCTGGCTTGCAAAGGCCTAGGAGAGAGTGTCGCTTTGCGAGGCACTGCGGATCCAGCAATGGTGCTGGCAGATAGTTGGCTTTTCCTTAACTCATCAATATCGGAGGGCTTGCCACTGGCCCTTGGCGAGGCCGCACTCACTGGTGCACCAGTGGTGTGCACAGATGTTGGTGCTTCACTACGAGTGCTTACCGATCCCGACGACGGCAAGCGCTACAGCGAAGTTGTGGCACCCAATGACGCTTACGGTCTGGCCCGCGCGCAGATCAACCTCCTAGCTATGCTCGATGAATGGGCACAATACGCAGACGATAAAGGAGTGCCTGCGCCTGTGTTGCCGCACAAGCCTACGCCCAAAGACGTCGAGATTATAACACGGAGAATGTATGAGAAGAGCGAGCATCGTCGGAAGCTCGGTATGATGGCGCGGTCTATCGTTCAGAAGTCGTTCGGTGGAGAGCGCTACCTTCGCGAACATGAGCAAATGCTGTGGATTGGCAAAGCACGCCACGAGATGCTAGATGTCGAAAAGCGCGTCCCACCACCGCGAAATCCGGCTCGTGTGCTGTCACTTTGTAGTCGCACCCCACACGCTCCAGCACCGAGCAGTACTCTGGATCCACAGCTGGAGAAAATGCAACACCCACGCCGTCCCTACGCCACAAGGTACTCGGCAGCCACATCCTTCTCCTCCGCATACATGGACGAGCCCTCAAGCTCATCAGCATACTCCGATCCAATCTGGGGGCACGAAGAATGGCAGCTCGAAGCCATAACGCCCCAATCATCTCTCAAATATCCTGATTCGGAAAAAAGCGGAGACACATGGTCGGTACCAAGCGCGCCAATCACCCGCACATTACAATCGCATACCCGTGGGCAAAGTGCTTCGATATCGCCAATCGTGCGAGGCAAGCGACCGGCCCGCCAACAACAACATAGTGGCTTCGAGAGTAACGGGCCTTTTAGAGGCGACAAGGCTGTCCCGAGGATGGACCCGAGAAGAGCTGTGCTGATGAGGCAGAGCTTAGCGAATCCTGAAAGCGCGAGGAGTAGCTTGAGGGCGAGAAGCCATTTGAATGAAGTGGAGATTGTGGAGTATGGTAACGTGGATGGCAGGCTATAGAATTGGGGAAATATGTGCGATTTGTTGGATAGAGATTGGAGTTACTGGTTTCCATTCTTGCGTTTGCACGTTAGCTGGATGTATTGAAGAGGCGTCTGGTAACATATTCGACAGTGAATCCCTCGTATTCATAGGGTCGTAGGTACATTGGCTCGGTATTTCGATCTCAATGGCATTGTCAATTTGTCGAAAGTACTCCCAATGAAGTAGGGGCACTCACAACATCTTCGACACCACCGCACATGAGTCACTTCCACCAAGAAGCATGAAGTGAGAAGTTATCCGCGCACGAGCCATGAGATTTCAGTTACTAAGTATCTGCATGAGCGTGCATTGTCTCGTATCTGACATCAGGCAAGAAAGTGATGTTCCTAGCCAGCGCAAAAAGAATGGCTCGCTGTCCCCTCTCTCCTCTATCCAGCCCCCATACCGGCAGCAACACGTCGTCTTGTTATCCAAAGAGCGGAAGTTGTAAGCGAACAATAAGAAAGAGTCGTAACGGTAAATCATAATATGCACAGAAAGAATGGGTCATGTGGCGAGAAACACTTCGCAAAGCGCGAGATACCAGCCTGGTTGTTGGGGTAGCGTCCACTTAAGAGCGGATGACGACACCCTGGCGGCGCGTAGTCTTCTCCTCGTACACGTACTCGTCTTCCGATGAGCAGTCCTCCGAGTCATCGGAGTATCCGCATCGCGCACCTCCGCAGTCGAGCTTGACGCGGCCACCAGCACGGGTGATGCCGAAGCGCTCGCATGTGCAGCAGCTGCTGCCAGAGCTGACGCTGCTTGGCGAGCTTGAGTTGGTGGAGCGGGAGGTGAGGGATGGGACGTCAGAGCCGGAGTCGGAGTCGTACTCGGAGTCGGAAGAGTCGTCGACGGACTGCTGGGCGAAGCGGCGGTTGAGCTCCTCGAGCGTGGTCTTGTCGTACTGGGTGTTGATGACCTGGCGGGTCTGGCCGGGGCGCTGTGGGGTTGGTGCGACGATGCGTGCTGGGCTGAGGGAGCGGCCCTTTGCGACGGATGCGGTCGAGACGCGGCGGGATTTGCGGTCGGAGGCGCTTGAGGTCTTGGTGGACGATGACTTGGCAGCGGGGATGTCGATGATGTTGAGCTTGCGGCCGGTGGTGGGCTCAGTGGTGTGGTCCTTGGCCGGGTCGTGCGAGACGTGGTAGCCGTCAATGATGTAGTAGTACCAGTAGCGTTGGCCCTGCTGGAGTGTGGCGCCGTTGAACTTGAAGCATCCGGTCCAGCCTCCGGACTTCTTGGGGTCCTTGGAGAGTGGGAGTTGTCCCTGGTAGCCGTCCCATGAGCCGAGAAGGTGGACAGTTTTGCAGTTGGCAGAAGTGCGGAGAGTGAAGTTGAGTTGGATGGAAGCCATTGTGAGTGTGTGGATTATTCTTTCGTGGAAATTTGTATTATGATGGTGTTGTTCTTTCGATTATCGTCCTGGCCAAGCTAATGGATAGACGAAGTAATGCTGATGAAGCTGTGTTGATTCGTGAAGAATGCGAGTTGCGCTATTATCGAATGATGGTTTTGTTTGTGGTGTGTATTGAGCAAGTAGAGCTGAGGATTAACGTAGAGTTGGATTTGTCGACCGGCGACGAGAATTGAATTAGTGGTGAGTGGTAAAAGTAGGATTAATAGGGCACCAGGCCAAAGGAAGATGAAAAAGATAAAAAGGAGGAGAAAAAACGACAACACAACAGCTCTGAAAGTTCACACGCTTGCTGAAGAAAAGAAGTCGAGGGGAGGCCTGGGGCCGTCTACTTATCTATGGCACCGCGCATCGCACAGCTGCTGAGCGACCAAGCGGGGGCAGACTGGCGTCGGGACAGGCCTCGCTCCTCCCGGTAGCTACTGATTGCTTGTGCAGCATAGACCCGCCATTTCTGACAGGGAGTGCGCTGGGAGAGCAGTCTATCGATTGAGCTGAGCGCTTGCGTGAGAGAGGGGATTCGACGACGAATGGTCGCTGTGTCGCCTGGCGTTTTCGTCCAGGCCGTCTATTCGCCAGATTAAAGCGGGGATACGCACATCTATGCACGGGCCTGGATGAGAGAACACGCAGCCTATGGAACGGCTTCATCTTGCCCATCACATGGCTTCGTTTCTATCACACTGCGTCTTCGCCTAACTCTATGCAGATTCGACTGATGCAGAAGAATTTGCTTTCCAAGGCCGCAACCTTGAACGCGTGCAGCCTTTGTCCCTGCCGCATGAGGCCCTATTTACAGCCTTTGCTACTTCGCATCTCGCCATCGCGCCAATCACGACACAACTGAGCAATTCTCCGTTTAATAAATTACCTGTTTGGGATGGTCGGCGGCTAAATTAATGGAGTGGCTTTTCCCCGTAGCCAACCGCATCACTAAACACCCGACCTCGAGAAAACGTTGAATGCGGCATCACCGGAGCTTGAGTGGACTCAATATCACGACGTAAGCCATGTGGAGACACCATCGTGGTAATGTGCAGACACGCGAGCATGCTGCTTGACAGCAGTCAGAAGGAAAGGATCGGGACGAGGGCGGGAGCACGGGATGGCTGAGGCACAGCGCCTACAGTTGAGCCATCTGAGACCTCGACACTGCAAAAATTGTGAGGGAGACTCGCTTGCGAAAGACTGCTCGACGGGTACGCCCAGGAAGCACAGCACAGTCTCTGTGCGTATTATCGTGGTGCGAATGCCGTGCTACTTTGTTCTCATGTTCTATTTTTGGAACAAGAAGACTACACAGTACCATCTTCAACGCAAACAGTTTTGGAGAAGGAGATTTTCCGAGTTGCGGCAAATACTGTAGATCTAGCATACAACCTCTGTACCGACCTTCATGCAAGATTGAAGCCTCAAAAGCATGAGTGCGTCGCTCAGATGCATACGCGCCGCAGGCTTGCAGGAGCTCACGCATTGACGCTGGTTGAGCTTCGGGCCATCGATACTGGCCCACTCACCCACTCACTATTAGGTACTGTGTACCTTGCACATGCCATGCGCATAGTCGAAGTGTGATCTACATCTTCTCACCGATAGAGTAGTCTAGCGAGGATTCAACATGCTGAGAGTTCATCGGCCTGTGTTACTCCAGCTGTTGCCGCCAGTCTCTCCACCTTTTTATACCTATCTTCTCCATACGCATTTCTGCACGATACTTAAGTTCCAAGGGGCAAAGAACTAGCGTAACAGGTGCTCGTTCTGGCAGATACCACCTCACTTCATCAAGTACCAAGCGTCACTTGCTTCATCATTTACAGCTGTCCGGCATAGCTTCATATACACTGTCAGTTGGGCAGCTCCACAATTCGAGAAGAACCATCACGCTCTACACCAAGGTACTACACAAACCAAAGCTATTCTAATCCCCAACCAGGAAAAGTGAAGACCTACGACAAAGGCACTTAATTCACCTTAAAGACCTATCTCCGCCGTAACCAGCGAAAACCTAGACAACGGCACGCAAGGTACCAACACACACAATCTCCAAAAAGGAATACTCTTCTACTAATCAAGACTACCGCTCCTCCTTCCAACCCTCCTTAACACCCCAAATCACACCCCTCCACTTCCCCTTCCCCACACCAACATCCACATCCACACTCTCCCCCCTCAACGTCTCGCCATCCATATCCCTCTCCACACCTGCACCCCCCCTGCGTCCATCCCTCCCAACATTCCCATACTTCGCCCAGAAGCTATCCACACTTTCCCGCCTCCACTCTCGTAACGCTTCATCTGCTTTGACGTCCTTGGTGGATACAATGTTTGCGCGACGTACTTCCTCGGCTTGCTGGCCCATGTGGTCGCTGATGACGCTTTCGCGGCGCATAGCCTGTGTTGTGTCTTCGATGGTGAGAGCGTCGGAGAGGTATGTTGATATACGGCGGTAGGCGGATGCGTTTGGGGGTAAGGGGGTTGAGGAGGGTGGCGGGCGTGTGGTGTCGCTTATTGGTGAGACGAAGGAGATTGGGTTGAAAAGGGGTTGGGGTTGGGTTGGAGACATTTTTGGTGCGTTTTCTTGGACTTGTGCGTGTGTGTGTGTGGATATTGAACTGCTGGTGTTGGACTTGTGGTGATGAGCAAGGCCGCGCAGATCTTTTATCTCTCCTCACCGCACGTGCTTGTCTCCTCGGATTTCTCAGCGCTGGGTATACCAAGTCTATCGATCCCCTCATCTCCTCGTCAAATCTCGTCACTAAATTTATGCTCATACCCGCCAATCGCCTTTCGCTGGCCCACCACATCAGCATTCCTGATTGGTGATTTTGGTTCCCAAGACCGACAAGCACTCCGTGTAGTCCGATACCCGACTTCGCACCATAGTCATTTCTAGGGCGTGTGTCAATTGACAAGTTGACGTCAAGCACGACATGATTCGTTGGCACGCGTCACGCAATTGATTTGAAAGCAAAAAGCAACATCTATTCATTTCCCTCCAACAAGGATAGGTAGTTTCCGCGAATAACCTGAGCGGGTGAACGAGGGGTGCTGCTATAATGAACTCGTCATGTCAATGGTAATTATTCAGCGTTTGAATTAATCAGCCTGCAGATCCCATAACAACACGATGTCTGACCCACTTTTCCAAAGAACCCTCGACATAGCAACATGTATAGTTATGAAATGGATACAGCTGAACAAACGCACCTCGGAGCCTCGGGTCGAAGACTGTAAGTCACTCGCATCGTGTCGTAATCATCACGCATTCTAGTACCCCATAAACCAACACCCTCTTTTCACCCAGTCATACTCCCCCCCACCCACGCCGCCCCGTCCCCAGGCCTCATCCTATCCACCACCCTCTGAACCACGCCATGACCCTCTGCATGCTCAAAGCTCTTGCGCAGGCTACCGCTTCGACTCCTGCTTTTGTTCGCATGCACTGCCCCATCATTGTTATGCCTTCCCGCATGGCCGTGTTTCTTCCAAAACTCCTTTTCCGCTTCTTTACCTCCATGCGCATGGTCCGCGACAATAGCGCTCTCGCGCCGTTTCTCGTCTAACGGGATCTCAAGCGTAACTGCGGTTTTGAGATAGTGCGCTGCGTGGTGGAGGGGGTTGTGATCTAATACGTTAATGTCAGAAAGGAGAATGGAAGGGTAAGTAAACGGTCGGAAACGGCTTACCTTTCGGATGTCCCTCGTCGTGGACGTTTGTGTCTGATATAGCTGAGACGGAGCCTATGGCGCGCGGTGTATGTGTGCGGTCGGTCATTCTGCTGTATTTGAAAGCTCTTTTTTTCACAGTTGAGGATACAGATGCAATTTCGTAGTGCACTATAAGAAGTATTTTTGTTGCGCGTTCAACAATGATGAGCTGAGCATGAGCGTGACGTCAAGTGTGCGGATGGCGTCGGATGGGTTGTCATGGAGCTGAACGTCGGACTCACTCATCTCACATTCATTGCTGTAAGATCTGTGTCATCATTGCACGTCCACAACATGAGCATTCGTATGGTATCGTATCCAGACACCGTCCCATGTACTCCGATCTTCGTAGCCAGGGAGAAGTATTACATGCGCTAGCACCCCAACAAATTCCCCAATTCCTCCGGCGTCAACGTACTCTTCCTCCTCTTAGGTCGCCCTTGTATTCTCGACTTCGTTGGCGACCTGGTCGTGCGCCTCTTACTCTTCTCCTCTGAGGCTGCAGTAATGTTGCCAAGTCCCGACACTTGCAGGCCTTCAGCAACTGCTGCTGCCTCGGCCTCGGCCTGTGCAAGTTTGTCGTGGACTGTGAGCTTCGGCGAGGGTTCGTCGGGATGCGGTCGAGGGCTGGAGAGACGTTTCTTGGACTGAGTGTAGGTGTTAGAACTCGTGACTGCTGGTGAATTGAGATGAAGGGAGGACGAAGAGAAAGGGACTTTGCTGGCCAGTTTGACGATCTGGTTGCCAGGGTTGTTATAACGTACATGGCGTGATACGCGATCATCCTTGGTCGGTGACCTAGAAATGCGCTCCTGCTGCGTCCTGCTAATTGGAGATAGGCAAGTAGATTTATCCGCCTCCGCGTCTGCATCTACCACATGTATGCCAGGCATCTCGGCATTCTCGCCGTCTACTTGTATTGGTGTGTTCGGTATCGAGGCCGAGAAGGCGACTTTGCAAGGAGATCTGCTCGGCGATTTGTTGCCGTCTGTTTCTCGGAGGGCGGTCGCCTTGGGTTGCAGCTTCAACTTGAATATGTCAGACGTCTTCGAGGGCTCCGGAACATGAGTTGGCGTTGGCGAGGTTAGCTCCTGCTGCTCTTCCGACTCTTCCAACTGTTCGTCGAACACGGAGCTGGCTTCATCCTCCTCTACATTCTCCTCGTCATCCTCGTCGACCATCGAGAGCCCCTCGTTATTGGCTGTGTCCAGCCCCATGCCTAAGCCCAGGCCCATCTTGATCTCGTCGAGATTTATGGTGTCACCGTTGTTCATGCGCTGCCGCCAGGACTCCATGAGCATAAAGGCCTCGCGCAAGCGGGCTTCCATCTTCTCCCAGCCTGCTCGTAGTCGAAGAATCTCTTCCTCGCGCATTTCTACCTCGTCAACAGCTACAAAATTGGGGTTCGTCAGGAGGTTCTTGAGGTTGTCGAGGACCGTGTCCATGTCGCTGGCCAGTGTCTCGTAATTGGTCGGTAGTGCCTGGAACATGTCCTGCCTTGTGCTGTCGTCGTCTTCGCCCATCATTGAAGGGCCTTCTGCATCTTCTCGGCTGCTTTGCTCTGGCATGCCCTGCAGCTCCTTCAGCGTCATGAGCGTACTCCTAACAAGGCCGATCAGGTTGTCGTTCTCGTCGCTCAGACTCTGACTAAGCTGCGTAAGGAACTCGGTCGTCTCCTGCTTAAGGCTGTACGACGGGTCGTCCAGGTCTGGCGCATCGTCGCGTATACTGCTCGTTGCGCCGCCCAAGCCGATGCTTCCTGGGTTGATTGTGATGCTCGCGCCCACCAGCCCGGTCTTATTGCCTCGTTGCTGGCTCGTCAGGTGACTCTTCAGCTTCTGTATCTGCACGTCGCGCTTGCGCACATCATTCGCGCAGCTTGTGCGCACCTGCTGGACTGTCGTCTTGAGTCGCAGCATTTCTTCACGTAGACTCCGGGCTGAAGACTCGGCGGTACGAAGAGCGGCACGGGCAGACCGCTCCTGCGACTGGGCGAGCGACATTTGGCGCGCGAGGTCTTCATTGCGCGTATGAAACTTCTCGAGGGCGACTGTTTGGCGCGTCGATTCTGAGCGGAGGGTGCGCAGTGTGTTGGCGATGGATTCGCGGTACTCTTGGTCACGCTGCGGCGTGTCAGCATATAGGTAGACTATTTGTGTATATCAGTACTTACATCGCGCTTCAGTATCAGGTCGTGGACCAGATTGATGATTTGCGCCATGGTCTGCTCTTTCCCTCCCTCACCACGCGACGGGTGCGCGAACTCGATTGCCTTGCCATCGCGCAGTAGACCACGTGCAAGCAGCAAATTGTTGATGTATGCCGACGCCGTCTTAAGGTTGTGGGCTTCCATCGCGTCTGTGGTGGGCTGCAAGATTCGCGCAATGACGATGGTGTTGCTGCTGTAAACAGTCCGCTCGGACCATCAACAGTCGCTCTTTCTGTTTCGAATGCGAATGCGAGCTACGCTAGGACTAGCGCCAACAGTCGCGTGGAGATCGCCCTCTAACTTCGTCCGACTTGTAAATCTCCAGCGGTCCCTTCACTCGCCATCCCACTTGGTGCCGACGGGCTTTCCAACTACGATTCTGGCTTCAGTGCCCCTCTTCTGATACCAGACTCTATCGGTCATGCTCCGGATGATTCCGCTCCCATCCAGTCACTTCACCCAAGCAAAATGACGTCTATGTCGATGCAGCCCGTTCGTATACATGCTCGTCGCGAGAACCCGACATGTACTTTCGGACGTATTCGTCTCTGAACGTGCAGACTGGCCATCCCGGTGGGGCTCAAAGTCTGTAGATCTCCCACTGTGGTCAAATAGCCTGAACTTTGTACGACGTCGCGTACGGCAATTGCTGCATTGTCGCGTGGCCTCGAACTCCGTTATTGGAGCAATTCATCGCCACCTTGGGAACATTGGTTGCGGCCGCCTCGGCTTCAAGGTTGGAGACCACTGAAGACCGTATTGGGCGTACTTGCCAGATACCAGCTCTACCTTCTTACAGTGAGCGCCTCGGCTGAAGTTAGTAATTTGCAACTGACAGCTGGGCAGACTAGTCTACTTCACTTTTTGGGCAAGCAAGTATAAGATGATGAGTATCCTGGAATCGATTCTAGGACTGTCTCCACGGCAGTGTTTCTTCTTCTTTGTTTCCTCTTCATTTGCCTGATAATCCTCCGTGTCTATAGACGATGCGGCAATCTAGTCTTCGCATACTCATTGCTGCCGGTCTAGTCTTCCAACTTGCAATTGCTGCTCCAACCCAAGAAACAACACAAGCTTGCACCGAGATCATCAATGCACTCCCCGGCAAAGTCCTGACCCCTGGTCTCCTCGCCCTAGAGTTCACCTACGAGACGCAACAATACTGGAACAATGCTCTACGCACCATCACACCAGCATGTATTGTCCAGCCAGAGTCTGCCGAGGACGTCTCCGTAGTCGTCAAGACGCTCAACAAGTATCCGACAGTTCTCTTTGCCACAAGGAGTGGAGGCCACGACACAAATCCTGGTCATGCAACCGTGGCAGATGGTGTACTCATCTCAATGACTAACCTGATCGGGGCCACCTACGACCCCGCGACAGGTCTTGCGTCTGTCAAACCTGGAGGTGACTGGAACAGGGTCATAGGAGACTTGGAGCCCAGTGGTCATGTCATTGCTGGAGGTCGATTGGGTAGGAATTCCGAAGTCTTTGGAGCCCTGACGCATTACTAACTTCCTTCAGGCATCGTGGGAGTAGGCGGTCTGCTACTACAACTCGGTCTCTCTTTTCTCAGCGCGCAAGAAGGCATGGCCGCCGACAACATCGTCGGCTGGGAAACAATCATGGCCAACGGCTCCATAGTCAACGTTGACGCCGCGACCCACCCTGACCTAGCTCAGGCCATGCGAGGTAGTGGTTCACAATTCGGCATTGTAACCAAGTACACCGTCCGAACCCATCCCATCGGCAAAGTCTGGGGCGGGCTGTGCGCCTACGCCGATACTCAGAGTGATGACCTGTACGCCGCTCTGCACAACTTCGTGGCAGACGGCGCGAGAGATCCCAAAGCAGCCATCATCTTCACTGACATCGTACTCACCCTCGGCGTCCGGACCAAGCTAATCTTCTCATTCTACGACGGGCCAACACCACCGACCTCAGGGCCCTTTGCAGACTTCTTCAAGATACCAGCGATAGAATGTCTGCCACGTACACAAAAGTACACTGAATTGGTATGTCTGTTCCCAATACCTCACCTCGAGTCGTCCCACCAATACTCACACACGTCAGCTCTTTGCCAACGGCGCACCAACAAGCGAACTCCTCTCACGCATCTCGTTCCGCGTAAGTCCCTACTCCTAACCTACTCACCACCCACTCACCCACTTACCGTCCCCAGACCTACACCATCCCTTACATACCCACCCGCCCGCAAATGTACAAAGAAATACACGCCAAACTTGCCTCCATAACCGCCCCTTTTCAACTCCTCCACCCCACCTCCGAATTCTCCGTCGATTTCCAGCCTCTCCCTTTCCTCTTTGCATCCATCTCCGAGTCCAAAGGCGGCAACGTATTCGGTCTCACCGGCGCTGATGGCGACCGCCTCGTCCTGGAAATTCAGGGCTTATGGCAGTTCCCCGAAGACGATGCGGTAGCGTATGGGCTCAGCAAACAGTTGACAGATTGGCTGGACGAGCAGGTACCGCAGTGGTTGGCAGAAGCGGGTATGGATCCGGGAATATATTTGCCACTGTTTATGAATGATGCGGCTGGGGATCAGAGGGTTACGCAGAGTTACAGAGGGTATGAGAAGTTTAAGGCGTTGCAGCGACAGGTTGATCCGAATGGCTTGTGGAGCACTAGGGGTGGGGGTTTTAAGTATTAGGTTGTTTTTGGGGTATGATGTTGATGTTGGGGATGTTTACGTTACTATGAGATGAATTTCATGACTACTATGCTACTTTGTGGTGGATGGCCTTGGTTCGAAAGGGCTATTGTAAAGACACAGACAAGAAATTCCCTTGAAGCATGTTCTGGACTGCTTGTGGAAGGTAGCATCTAAATGTGGACCCACTACAACAAAAGCGGGGTAGTAGCGTGAGTACTTTCACTCCGAGCTCGTGGCTCCCACATGACACACATCGCCCAAGGTCAAGCTTCGTAAATGAAAGGCTTCAAAATTGCTTGTCTTCCATATCCATACGTGCAGCCCGACCGATCGAACCAAAGTCCTCACCGACACCCGTCATCCCTCACTACAGCATGTCCCAAGCCCCTCCCCAAGTCCTCGGCCACGAGCACTCCGATGCCTGGGATAAATCCCACCTCCGCGTCGACGACATCCACGAAATCTACTACGAGCAATACGGCCCCGAAGACGGAAAGCCAGGTAAGTCCAAGTCACTCCAGCCCATCCTCAACATACATTAACATCGTCCAGCCATCTACCTCCACGGCGGCCCCGGCGGTCACATTTCCAAATCCAACACGCAATTCTTCTCCCCAAAGCATTACCGCGTCATTCTTCTTGACCAGCGTGGCTCCGGTAATTCGCGTCCCAATGCAGAAACTCGCCAAAACACCACATGGCACTTAGTCTCCGACATCGACGTCCTTCGCAAGCACTTGGGTATTGCAAAATGGCACCTCGTTTTTGGCGGCTCTTGGGGCTCCACGCTCGCTTTGGCGTACGCGCAGACGCATCCGTCTAGCGTAGGTAGTCTCGTACTCCGCGGCGTCTTTACCGTCCGTGAAATGGAGTTGAAGTGGAATTTCAATGTGAATGGGGGGCCCATGTTATTCCCCGACGCATATGAGGAATTCCTGGCCTTTCTGCCCGAAGACGAGAGAGCAGACCACGTTGCGAATTATCATCAACGCTTGATGAGCGACGACACGAGCATATCCCATCCCGCAGCCACAGCCTGGAATAAATACGAAATCAGCATGTCGACGCTGTATCCCAACGTCTCGGGCCTCGAATCCCTAAACGACGCGGCGTACTTGCTAGCTCACGCGCGCATGGAGGCGCATTACTTCAATAACAAAGCATGGCTCGAGGAAGGGCAGTTACTCAAGAAGGAAAACATCGACAGGATCAGACATATTCCGTGTGCGATTGTGCAGGGGAGATATGATGTTGTGTGTCCGCCGGTGACGGCGTGGGCGCTGCATAGGGCGTGGCCGGAAACGCACTTACATTGGATTGCGGATGCGGGGCATAGTGCGACGGAGCCGGGGACGAAGAGGAAGTTGGTGGAGGTCTGTGAGGGGTTTGCAGGGTTGGAAGTGTGAAGGGAATTCGTAGGGTATAAGGTACTTTGGGCACGTGCGAGCATGAGCAGAGGTGCATTTGTGCTTTTAGAATGATAGGATGGACGCCATCTGAGCCAGCGCAGTACATTCACACCCAATTCCATAAGAATCACAGCTCAATCTGGTGAAAAAAGGTTATATATAATAAGTCATCTACACAGAAGTAAAGGACACTCTGCCCACAAGATGTACAACGTAGCAGGCAAACAAACAAAAAGGCCTGGCTAGATGCGGTGCGCACTGAAGAGAGCGTCGGGGTATATGGCGGGAAGAAAAAGTAGCGAAACAAGGACCCTAGCCGAGAAAAACATGACGAACGACGAGCGGCAACGTCTTCAAAAACGCAGCAGTAGATGGAAAATCGGCACCCATCTACGCGTTGATGATCAAGTTCCGCTGACTCGTATCCTCAGGATAACTCCCAAACACAAACCGATACAGCTCCCTCAACCACTTAAACTGCTCACTCCTCGCAAGCCACTGCACTGCTCTCCCAATCTCCAGCGCCGTCAGCCTCCGCGGCGGCTGATTGTGCACTGTCCTGAGCGTCGGATCCGACAGCACCAACTTCCGGTAATTGTCGAACAGCTGTGTCTGCCAGGCCATTGTACCGAAGCTATTTGACGGCAAGCTACGTATGAATTCAGGCAGAGGCTGGTGGCGCGCGTAGCCTGTGTTGATAGCAGCCTTGATGATGAGACCCTTGAGGCGTACGAGATTGTGGTCTTCGCGGCCGGCGGTGGCAGTCGAAGAAGAGTGTATCGATGCGTCGGAGTATGTGGAGAGGTTGGAGGAGGCAGAAGACCAGCGGTCGTGTGTGCGCGTCATGCCGGCTTCGGGGCCGAGGACGAGAATGTTAGGGACATTCGGCTCGCTCTCGGACGGCGAGACCTCTTCGCGGTCGTCGAAGATGGTGGTGGGTGTTTCGGGTTGCATTGGTGTTTGCATGCGGGAGGCGAGGGCGGTGTGGTACGAGTCCTGGACGCTGGATGAGCGGCCTGACATTTGCGATTGCGAGCGTTCGGAGCGGCTGTGGCTGGAGTATGTGGTGTTTGAGCGGGCTAAGGATGGTTGTCGCGTGGGGAAGGAGTACTGTGTGGGTCGTGGGGTGCTGCGCTCGGGTCGTACCTGTGTCCAGCCTTCGCGGAACAGGTCGCACAGCTCCCAGCATGCCTGGATGGCGGATCCTAGTAGTTCCTCGTCCGCGGGCTTGCCGTCGCGGCTATTTTGTCGAAGACTGAAGAGCATCTCTGCGAGTGACCAGCAGGCGTGCAGTAAAGAGTCGGTCTCCTCTGGAAGTGAAGTTCGTTGCTTCATCAGACGGTGGCACAGGGTCAGGTAAAAGTCCATGGTGCGTTCTCGAAATGTCTCGGGTAGAGCACGATCATGCGCGTTGTACAAGTGGTTGTTCAGTTCGAAACTGACTCTGAGCACAGAGTCAGACGCTTCGTCGCCTCGCTGACGGACGTCAAACAGCGCCTGGCAGAAATCACGGCAGAGTTCCAATGTTGGCCTTATTTGTACCGAGGGGTGCTCAGCACGGCTCTCGTAGAGTTTCTGACATAACTTCCAACAAGTTCTCCAGGCGTGCTCTTGAACATCGGCCCTCCCACCAGAGTAGTGGAACATTCGCGTGCGATGGTGTTGGCTCAGCTTGGCCAGAGAATTGCAAAGCGTCCAGCACTCATTCAGAGCACTGTGCAACTCACCAATCTCTCTCTCTGACTCGTTTATTCCGTGCAAGGCCTCGCCCATCGTTTGTGCTCCAATAGATACAGAGTTGTCCGGTGAGTGAATCGAGTGCATGGACCGGCTGTCGTCTGGATCTATGGCCGAGCTGGCAGACGAGTCCGTAGTCGCATTGTCGTCATTCTCGGCAATGTCGGCCAGACTGGCGCTCATCCGCCCACTCCGCCTCTTGTCCTCCATCTGCTCATGTTCCTGCCGAGTCTGGGCGCGTGGCGTGCTGCGATCAGGAGGACCTGTGGGCACAGAGGTGTCGATGGGAGTAGTATATGCATAATTGTAGTTGTGCTGAGGACATTTAGCCTCCACAACCTGAGTGAGAGCAACATGGGCGTGACGAACCTTGTCATCGAGATCAGGAATCATGTTGGCCTCTGGTGTTGATGGCGACACCACGGCCGTGCTCTCGGACGCGTGTGCATTCGAAGACGCGCCGGAGGTACTCGACCGGTCCTGGTGTCTGCATCAGCGGCTATGTAGTGCAACCATGTCGGACGCAAAACATACAAATTGTTTGAAGTGTGCAGGTGCATGTATAACTGATGGCGGCGCATCGTCTGAATCTGCGCGTGTTCGCACGGCGACTGACGTGTTGAGTCTGTTCGGCTGCGGGACGTCAGTTGCGTGCAGCTGAAGCTCTGATGTTGTTGTGGCATACCATTGCGCGACTTCCCTGGCTCACCGGGCTGACTACGTCTTCGGTGCCCGGCGACTTGATGTCGCTCGTGCCTTCCTCGCCTACCTGGTTCTCCTGCGCATCGTCTTCTATCTGTGGTGGGGTTAGCCCCGCCAAACATTTGAAGACTCTCAACGCGACGTGACGCTACGCTTCCTACCTCGGTGTGGTCGGTGTGGTTCGTGCCATTGCTGTCAACAGGTGACGGATCCACTGTTGCAGGATATGGGCTCGGAGGGGGAACGAGATGGTCAGACGTGTTGGAAGACCTTGACGACGACATCAGCACTAGCACTCGTGGCCACGAAACTCTCAACACGGGGCGATCGCACCTATTTGATTGAAAGACCTGCGAGAACGGGGCCGGAGAGCTCGGCGAGTCGGTGTACGGGCTGAAGGCAGACTTCAGGTGGCCAGCGGTTGGTGAAGGCATGAGTTGGGTAGCGGTTGCCATGCTTTACCTTGCCGCCACAGTGCTGCGCCGACTTTGAGCGCCGCGGTCGATCTCCTCGTGGAGTGCTGTCGGTCTGGAGAGAGGCTGCCTATCAGTATTGCGGCGGCACCCTGCGATGTTTGACGTCTCGCAAGGCTGAGCGACGTGCCCTCTCACGGGACAGGACGAATCAGGAGCAGATATGCGGCGCGAAAGCGTTGGACCAGCGAGGGAAGCGCTTCGGCCTATATTAAGAGAAGAAGGGCGAAGCTTATAGACGCAGTCGCAAAAGCAGGCCGGCTGCCGGAAGAAGATCAATGGACAGAAAGTCGTTTGGTTGTTTCGAAAGACTGGTTGTTCTGCCTCGGTGGAGATGCTACCGTGAGCAGCCAGGCGTCGAGCTGGTGTAACGAACTGCTCCTTCAGTGCCTGCTCACCCGCCTACAGCTGTCGGCAAGCCACCCCTTGGCGTGTCAGGCCAATCGCAGCGCCCTGTGGGACGAAGCCGCAAGGATGACTGGGGATGGCGCTGAGTTAAGCGCCGAGGGGTGCAGCTAGATTGCTGCTAACTGCGGGATTGCTCGCCCACACTTCCAACGACACCACGCTGGAACCTCCATATGCCCGCTGCTCTGGTCGAAGCGATGGTGGATTACACGACAGACGTCGTTATCGAACTCCCGTGGGAACGTGTCGTCCATCAGCCTGCTCAGCATAGCGAGTCCCGTCAGCCTCCATCAACACACTCTCCTCTCCTGACGAGCCACCCGTCCAACATGGACATTTCCTAGTCTGAACGACGCACAGTTGTGCTGAGAGCCAAGGCTAGGCCTCCACATCTGCTAATGCACAACCTTCCTCACGCAGTCTACCTCAAAGAGACTCTATCATGTGCGCGGACCTGCAGCGTTGCGGCACAGGTAAGAGATTGGCCCGTCTGACGGCTGTATCTTATCCGCGAAAATCGCCCCATCGACTTCTCAACGACGTGGCGGACTTGCAACGAATAAATACAAGACAGGTGTGACAGCTCGGAGCTTCATGCAGCGCGTCACTTCTCGACAGATCATTGCAGTGAGCATGGCACCCACGTTGTGACTGCAGCTGCGAGCACGATCGTCGTTTGTCGATTATCATCCATGACTCGTTAGTTTTGTCTCCGGATTGTCAGCTCCAGTTACCAGACGCTCGGATGCACGGGTTGGACCAACCACGGCCGACCTGTATCAACCTCGCTTCGAATACACATCTGTCTTTCCTCTTTGGATCCAATACAATAATGTCGGTGCTACGTCTCGATTTTGAGTGGCGGTTGTTTGTCGTTCGTACAAGCAGTTCCCCTGCTTCCATCCTGGGAATAAGAGGCACGAACTCGCGTTGTGACACCGCGCCACAGCCGCGCATAGCAGATTAGCCGCGCTCATGGCTTTAGTCGTCGATGCAGGCCCGCAATGCTGCCCTCTAGATGTTGGCCATGAGGTGGCATGTTCGGCCTTTCTGGTATAAAACCATCTCCACATTGCCAGCACCACCAACCTCACCGCTCTCTGGACTCGACTCATTGACCACTTTACGGCGAGATCTATGAGCCTTGCCCCGCCAGATCTTCTTCGCGTGTTACTACTGCCCCACTTCGAAGCTTATGGGCGCGTAATGCTTTGATCTCTCTGGCAAAGTTCACCACCAACAGAACACTCCACATCGCTTGTCTGAGTCGAGTATGAATACACTCTGCCGTGCAGACCAAAAGAGCGGAGCAATCCTGTTCCGCAACATCATCATCGAAGTCTTAGGCAGTAAGTCCTCAGACACAGGGTCCAGACAGATGCCTACTCACGCATGATTAGCAGTGATCTCTAGCTCCGGCCATGCAGCACCCTCTTGAATTCTTTCAAGACTAGAGTATTTGTCGAGCGTAAACACAATTACTGAATGCTCGTGCAAGACAAACAACTTTCGCCATCACCAGATCTTCCAACACCAAGCTTCACCGATCACGTTGCGGCGAGAGGCTCACTCGTCATCCCTGTGGCGCACGAACGGAAATTCTCCGATGAGATTTGCACACACGGCCTTTGACCCGTGTCCCACGACCTCAAATCTGCCTTGGGCTTTTTGTACAGCCTCATTCGGCGCGTCAAAGTAATTTGCAAAGTGACGATCAGTTATGATCAGTGAGCATTTGTAGACCTGATATGGAAAGGCGAGGTGTGTTGAGTACCGAATGTTTTGGTGAGTAGAGCAATGTGCTGTGTGCGATTGACAAGTATTGAGCTTTTATTCGCAGAGTAGTGTAGTTGGCAGTGGTGTGATGCTTGATCTGATCTACGCGAACGACACCATCGATGTCAGACTCTTGACACAAGAGTCGAGATACAGACAATCAATCCCGCTTTCCCATCGCCCTCCTCCGGATCCCAATGCCCAAAGAAAACACGATTTTTTTGTCAAAAGATCAATTACGATGCTTCCAGACGTCCATGTCGTTCCCAAACGCGTCCCCTCAACCCAACCGTGTGGGCACCAACAAGCCAATAGAAGCGCGGTACCAACCGCCCGGCGCCCTCAGCCCGTGTCTCGGCAAGCCATCGCTTGTTGCGACTCAACTTCCGAGGAGTAGTGTATGCTGCGGAAATAAGAGGATAAAGGATCCTTTTGGATGGAGAATCTACATGTCGTTGAAGTTGTTATATCTTGCGAAAAGTGGTGCGTTGTATGGATTGAGGTCGCGTTGTAGGTTCGAGCTTACATGCACATCATAGTACATCGCATGTGCTTCGCATGTGCAGTTGCATGCTACTCTCAACGAGGGAGTGTGCGAGGCGCTTTTACACGTGCTGTAAAGTGTCGCTCGGGATGCGACACCACCTTGGACATCCAAGCCAGTCCTACAAATCATCAGATGTAGTAATCCCCTGTAGTATTCCCCTCCCACCAAGCCCCAAACCACCATCCCTAATCCCTTTACCGCTGGATTATATAACCCGCGCCCTCGCCCATACCCCTAACCTTCCCCTCCACCACTTTCTCCGGCAGTCCCAACTCCGTACAAATCTCGTCAAAAGAATGCATGCCATTTAGAAACCTCAATAACGGCAGTCCACTTTCCCGGTCCTGTTCGTTCGCCTCGAAGGCAGGCGCGGCGTCTTGCATGGGCTGATTATTCGTCTGTGATTGAGGATTCAGAGACGTGGTGGACGCGACGCTCGGTCTGTGGAGCGAGAAAGAGGGATGGTTGGTTGATTGTGAGGCGTGGTGGGCGCGGAGAGTTGCAGTTTCCGAATCACGTAGATTGGCTGTCGACGTTGCTGCACTTGTTTGTAGACTTGTTGGCGGTGCAGGCGGCATTGCGGTCGAGGTCGCGATGGCGTACTTGTGCACGCGGTATAGGAAGCCTTTGATTATGCCGAATGTGATGAGGCGCCGGACGTCGATGCCTTGGAGCAATTCGAGGTGGTCGAGGACCCAGTTCTTCAGCGTCAGGCCTTGGCGTAGGGAGGTGTAGAGTTGGACGAGCGTGAAGTGGTCAATGTGCCACTCATCTGTGTCTTCCTCTTTCTTGGACGATGTGGTGTGGCCATCAAGCGTAGACGATCTGAGGGTCGAGCTGATAGCATCGCTGTGCTGTGACGCAGCTGAAGAAGATCGCGATGCTTCGTCATCGTGGTGGCTGTGTTCGGTTTCGCTGCTCATGCGAATCGTTCGCGTGTCTGAGCCTATGCGCAGTCTCGGGACGCGAACATATCGCGCGCATTCTTCCTTGACTTCGTCGTCGACTACGAAGCCGCCTATTTCTGCGGTGCATGCATATATTGCGCCGAAGCTGAAGATGTCGAGCAGTACTAGAGAGCCGTAGTACACCAGATGTTGTATGGCTCTCCGTGTCAAGGAGAGATCGGTGTCCGCCATGTGTGCTATACGTGACACGCTATTTATGCCGTTGATAAAGGGTAGAACGCGGTTCAGTGTGAGGTCGGACGATATAGGCGAGTGGAGGCTGGAGAGGGATATGGTGAGGACCGGGACTTGGTGGGCGAGGATGGGTGGTGGGGGCGGCCGGGTAGGGAAGAGCTTGAGGTTGATGGTATTCGAATCGTCTGTTTGCGGTATCAGCAGTGCGCGTGATAGGTGTGAGAGGTACATCGCTCACCAATGGGTATCATGCACTCAGCATAGTTATTCAGATCTTCCAGCACCATCTCACACAGCGCATACACCTTACTACCACCACCGATCCCAAACTCACCAACCCCGTCCCCTTCATCCGTTGCCTCTTTCGTATCGTCGTCCCAAACACCCACTTCTTCCTTACTCAGGAATCCACCCTGTTCTTCCAGCCCCCTCAACAACCTCCCAAGCTTCCGTACCACCTCGCCATAACACGCCCAGTCGAGCTCACTCTCGCCGACTACGATCGCAAAGTTGAAGATGAACTCATTTCTGCTGTATCGGTCGCCCTTTATGCACACGGGGTAGCCGATGACACGATAGTGGTTCACGCAGAACGTAAGCAAACGGTCGCAGAACTGCTGGTTTGGAATGAGGTTCTGCGTTACCGAAAGAAAGGGGAAGAGTGGATATGGATTGGGTGGCGCATCCTCGTCTTCGGCCTTGCGCTTCGGCTTGGTGATGCTGTTGGGGGGAACCTGGTGGAGGACGCGCGAACCTGGGATTGTGAGACTCGCAACGTGAGTATGGGACAACGACAAGCTACCTTTCTCGTGGTGGAAGCGCGTGTAGAAAATAGCCTCGATTGCGCGCGTAGGCATTAGCACTGTTGAGATATAAGGCTATTGTGGCGCGTGGACTACTACATGGTGCATTCAAGGAGCGAGAAGTTCGCGATGTGGGCAGCTTGAGGGGACAGTGGTTCGCATGACTCGTGTAGCCAGTGGATGCATTCACTGTGGTTGCTCGCAAATAGAAGGTGCTTCTCGCGCTCCAGCAACTGCACACAATGGTAATCCATTGTCGATTGACACGCGGGCGAGCAGGCTCAGAGACATCCTCCATATGTTGCTCTCTTTCTCCTTCAAGGTCTGTTTGTACTATCCCAGATGTCTTCAGCGTGAGTACTAGTCTCGAGTATACAGCGAATCACAGGACCACGCAAGCAGCTCAGCCGTTTTCTACGCATCTATAAATCTACGATATACACGGATTCCGGAAAGTCATTGCGGCCGATTGGCTCATGGCCACAATGGTCGCGTGAAGCAGATGTCCACGTGCTGCGTCATACCGAGGCTTCTTTTTAGTGTCTTGGCTTCACTGCATCCACATTCACATGTCTTCCCCGGATTTAGGTCCTGGCATCACCATTGTGGCATTGTCACAAGCGTCTGCGTGCTAATATACCCCAGCTTCCTCTAACTTCGCAACTCCTCTTTCCTGCTTCACAACTTACGCACTTGTGTTCTTCAATCCTCCCCAGAACCACAAATAGACTGTGAAGTTTCAAAGCGAACTTTTGACAAGATGTCTCTTAAAAACGGTGAGTAGGATGCCTTCTTTCGCACAAGATCCGTGGAGATCTAGAGACGTATTGGTGCTCATCTTTGAGGGATGCGCTTTGCCAGCTCGAGGCGCATCAGAGGTCGGCGCATCAACTGGAGCACCCGCAAAGACCCAGCGCCATCCTCGACTACCACAGCACCACACATCATCGTATACTAACACTCTCCAGATGCCTTCCCCGCCTCCGCCGCCTTCGACGAAATCTCGCGCGCCATCTCAGGCTCCGACGCCGACCGCAAAGACGCCATCAAAAAAGGCGGCGCTATCTTTGCCTTCACGCTGAAAAACAGCGCCTCGGACACCGAGTCGTGGTACATCGATCTCAAGGAGACGGGCACCGTAGGCAAGGGCCTGGCGCCAGAGGGCAAGAAGCCTGCTGTTACGCTGCAGCTTAGCGATGCCGACTTTGCGAAGTTGGTGGCGGGCAAGGCGAATGCGCAGAAGCTGTTTATGAGTGGGAAGTTGAAGGTTAAGGGGGATGTTATGAAGGTGAGTTTTTTGGGTGTCGAGGGCACTGGGGTGGATGGGAGATCAATGGACTGACTGTGTGACTAGGCTACTAAGTTGGACCCGATATTGAAGAAGGCGCAGACTGGGGCGAAGTTGTAGATGGTGGATAGCAGTGTCTTGCAAATATAATCAAGTTACCTACTCGACGTTCCCAATTCGTGAATTGTTCAACATTGTTCAGGCTAAGTAACAAAGTTGGTGTGCGTTCCTGTTAGCAGCGGCGCATTAGGTGAAAAATAGAGACCATGAGCTACGTCTCTGCTTCTATAGCCCTAAGCCGTTTCTGAACACCTTTTCTACTTCTAAGAATACCCCGTGCGACTTGTCTGTCAGATGTGATCACAAATCCATCATCATGCTCTGCACGTGCTAGCGTACCAGGAATCCGCCGCCGGCTGTGACGCGTCTGAACCAACGCGTCTTCATCCGAAAATCCTTCTGCCACTCTTCCAACCAACCTCAAATCAACATCGCCACCTCAGAAAGCACGACACCGCTGGACCTCGCTGATGAAGAACGACCTGCACAAAACATTCGGAGAAATCTTCAATGATGACATCGCCGCCCTCCGCAACCAATTTATCGAAATCCAGCAGTACAAAACCATTCGCGACGAGTCATTAGCATGGGCACGGAAGTTGCGCTTTCTAGACATTTCGAATGTGCCAGATCTGACACAACTGAGTGAAGAGCGCGACGTGTGGTCACACAAGTACAATGAACAGGGTCGAAGGATAGAGACACGCGCGGAAAGACCGAAATTGACCATTCCCATCGTCGAGGAAGACGAGGACGATGATGAACCGCCCAAGTATCTTGCTGTGTCGTGGAAATGGATAGGGCGAGGCGAGACTATCCCGTATGGCTGCGACTATACACAGGCCTTTCGATACTACATTGAGCGACCAGACTCGACCACGGCTCATGTCAGCTCTTTCCCTGATCGCTACTTGGACAGGGTTATTCGGGTCGCTCAGAGCCATGGCATTACTAAAATCTGGGTGGATACCGAATGCATCTATCAAAGAGAGGAGGACAAGGCAACGCATCCGAGAGATAAAGAGCTCGGCGTGCAAGTGATGGACTTGGTCTATGAGGATGCCACTCTGGCTGTCGGTTTGCTCACGACTGGACTTATGCATCAAGAGGAGGTGGACATATTAGCCAGTCTTCTCAGCGGTGCCGTATTTGTTGGTGGCGAAACGAAGAGCGTCACACTTCAGCCTGACGTAAACTTGATTAAAGTACAGATGATCATAATGAGGATTTTGAGCGATCCACGCTGGTCACGAGCCTGGATTTTCCAAGAAGATCATTTGGCATCGTATCACATGAAACTGCTTATTCCACACTCCGAACACATCGACAGGGGACGACTCTACAACTTCGGCGATGTTCCTGGAGAATTGCAAGTCGATGTCTTCCGCTTTCGAGAGTGCGTTACTGCGTTTTGTCTAGCTCAATCCGACATGAGCCGATGGCCATCAAATGAAATGCTGCAGAAGGCGAAGCGGTACAAAACTTTCAATACCACTAGTACGGCAGTCTACCCGAGCACGACACACAGTGTCCTGTTCGATATTACCAGCCGATCCATCGAAAAGGAGCATGATAGAGTTGCAATCTTAGCGAATGCTCTGCGATTTTCCATTCGTCTGGATACTAGTACTGCCTCGCCCCTAGTTGGGCAGGAGAGGTACAGCCTATCAGCCACGTTGCTGGCGCTCATACTGATCAATGGTGAGATACTCCACCGCAGCGACAATATTCTGAATCATACGGTACAATCGTACATCGAGCAGAACAAGTATTTGATCAAAGCACCTCCTGTTGGCAAGCAGCAGACTTTCATCAACCACTGTCGCTTCAGATGGTCTGTCATCACAGAACAAGGACTCAGAACCCAAGGCTGGACCTTCCGACTCTTGACCGATAAGGTCCCGTCCGGCGACACTAGCACAGCGAGCTGCATCAGCTTCAGCGAGACCGAGCGAACAGCCCTACGCCATCTGCGTGAGGATGATGAATCGCAATTGCGGCAGCCTCGTTGCGTTCTTAACGAGCTAGAGCACGAAGTCTTAGAAACAGTCATTTCCAGACTAGAGGCCAGATGGCTCAGGTGCAAATTAGCTGACCTGCTGCGGCGTAATCTCGAGATAGATCGTCACCCACCGCCGCGTGGTGAACAAAAAGCAGCAATCACTACAATGCTGAGAATGATGGCGGCGGTCGTCCAAGCACTCATCGAAGGCCAAGAAGTACGTCTCGCATGCTTGAACACACATACGAGGCAGAATCCACCTTCGGCAATGTTCATTTCGCCTCCGGGTGGATACTTTGGAGAGAGACAGGACCCTCTTTCGTCGGTATTCGTGTTCACGAGCTGGGCTGACCCGCCTGCGCACCACCAGGAGAGACTAGCCAGCTTGGAAGTCGCACCGTATCATCAGGAGAACGCAACCCCGAATGGCAAGCGATTGATCGACGGCGATATTCTCAGAAGCCACTCGTGGGTCAATGGCGTATGGGATGCAAAGGGTGAGCCCTTGGGGACGTACGTCTTTCCGTTCATGGATGATAGCGAAGCTGGAGGATCACACGGCATCAAGAGGAAAAGAGAAAGTGACACAAATGCAGACTGCGGTACCGAAAATGAAGGAATAGTTGGCAGACGATAACATCGCGACTTAGCAGTTCAGAACGCTCCGTTTCAACATCTAGTACACGGCTACTGCTTCACGTTCCTCCAATTGTCCCCAGGCATACGACTCCATATCTCAAACGTCCTCGGCTTGACCCACAACGGCTCCGTCACCGCAAGATACGGCCCATAGTATTCCTTCTTCAACTGTACCTATCCGATCGTTAGTATTCCCAACGCCCATCGGCCTCTCAAAACGACATACATTCATGAACCACTCCACGCTCGCGTTCCAGTGCTCGACAAAGCGGAATTCGCCCGGATTCGCAGGGTTCTGGAATACTTCGAAGAACGTGTTCTCAGGTTCGCCGATCACGCCTTCGTATGCTGGTTTGAGAGCTGCGAGGACTGGAGAGAGTGAGTGAGTGAAATGAGATGTATACACGGTCCGACGTACAAGCATCTGCATTCTCGGGCGCGACGTAGATTTTGACATGCAGTGAGAATGCCTCCAGGGCAGGGAGATTCGCGATGTCAGTGGCCATGGTTCAGAATGATGTTTTGGAGAAATACTGGGGTGTGATTGTAGCTTTATGCATGGGTAGCCCACGCCGCAATGCATTGGTGATCCTGCGCACTTGGCGGGTGGGGATGCTTACTAAAGTGAGATTCTGACATATTCTTCTGCAGGAATGTAAGCTCCGCTCTTGGCTGCGGACGAATAAAAGGCGGTGCGCATGATGAGGATCCATTCGACAGGTCGTGTCGCCGATGTTTGCGAATTCGCTCAATTGGGAATGGTTGGCAATCGCGTGTTGGTTGTGACTCCTGGAAATTGCGTCCAATCAACGGATGAGTAAAAGACACAGAACATGGCTCATGATGAACTCGCTAGATGGCGCTCTTCCCACTCACCCTCATGATATCGCGCTACTTCCCAGATGTTTGCTTAGAGCAATACTGAATACATCAAAGCCTCCATCATGCAACAGTCAGAAGTTGACATGGCCATGCCTTCCATAGGGTGACGTCGTGGTGTGTTTGGAGGCAGCACCGACCCAGTGAAGAAGACGTGGCTGAGTCACTGAGCAAGTGCAAGATGGCGACTGCTCTTGTGTTCGACCATTGTTTATCGAATCCCGACCCTCCAGCCCCCTAAGCAATATGAAAGAGGCCGTCAGGTACCTCAAGGCTTTATTCACTGAGACTGAACACTTCGAGGCACTCTTAGAGCTTACCAAGTACTTCACATCAATCTGCCGGCGATAATTCCAGTCTTGGCATTACAAAACACAGCACTAGGCGGCCCTGGCCGCGTATGTCGATGTCATCAGTCCCTCGCTCATCCCTTCTGTAAGAAGAAACACAACATACAAGCCCTCTTATTTATCACATTTACTCCCCCTCCCTCAGCTTTATCGCTAACGCCCCAGGCCCACTGGCCCCAGAACGAGAGCTCTGCTTCAGTGCTCAACACACCCGCGGCCCCACAGCCCGGAACCTAGATAGAGTCTTCTCAACTGGCGGAAATTACCCTACCAGACTGCACACACTGCCAACATCCAAAGAATAGGAGCACCTGAGTACCATACACGGCGCTACCTGTCTTTCATGCCCCCTGGAAGGCTTTCATAGGACGTTAAACAATACATACATACATACATACATACATACATATATACATACATACATACATACATACATACATACATACATACATACATACATACATACATACATAGGCTCCGA